>PDWI01003271.1_pt1 | contig 23011 bp, 22 predicted proteins | sample 1430891 | NCBI WGS metagenome assembly PDWI01 (sample SAMN01162508, study PRJNA174530) | Oral metagenome, whole genome shotgun sequencing project. | biome: Marine environment; feature: Marine mammal; material: Swab sample of the gingival sulcus; isolation source: swab sample of gingival sulcus... | reverse complement strand
TAATTTCAGAACATCTCCGTGGGGAAGAAAAATAGGTGTAGTAAAAAAGGGTTCAAAATACAAAGTATATGGATATAAAAAAGACCCAAAAGGTGTTGTGTGGTATAAAATATATTCAAATGGAAGATATGGTTATGTATATTCAAGTGGAGGATATACAAGTATAGTATCAAAAGCAAGTGGCTTAAGCAAAAAAATAGAAAAAAAAGACAGAAATAAAAATGAAACATTAAAAAATAATATTAAAAAGCAAGTTTTTATAAACGGAATTGTATCTAATGTGTATGGTAAAGAAAAAATAAAATTTAATGTTACTTCAAAAAATATTAAAAGTCCTTTATATCAAATATATATAACTAAAGATGATAAAACTGAATTATTTATGACTTATTCAAATAAAACTAAATATGAATGGACTCCTAAAAAAGCAGGGGATTATTTAATAACTATTTTTGCTAAAAGTTCAAGTAATGATAATGTAGCGCAGGTAATAAATAGTAAAAGTGTAGTTGTTAGTTCTAATAAAAAAGCAGGTTTTTATACAAATATAAATAACCGTTCTTATGTCAATGCGCCAATAGAGTTTAATGTTGTGTCTGATAAAGAATATAATAAATTTAAGTGGGTATATAAATTAAATAAAGGAAAAAAAATTGTTTTAAAAGATTTTTCAAAAGATACTAAATTTAAATATAAGCCTAAAAAAGAAGGCAATTATGAGTTTATTTTGATTGCTAAAAACAAAAAAGGAAAGACAGTTTTATTTTCAAAAAAAATAATTATTAAAAAGTTAAGTTCTGAAATTAATTTTAAGAAGTTAAATTCTCCAAATTACTATAAAGATAGGGCTGGTTATATACCTGATATAATAGTAGCCCATATAACTGAAGGAAGTTTTGAGTCTGCCGTAAATTGGCTAACTACTAAAGAATCAGAAGTTTCATCTACTTTTGTAATTGCAAAGGATGGTAGAGTAAATCAATTGCTTGATATTGAAAAAGCTCCTTGGACAAATGGTACAAAACCAAAAAAAAGGAATTAGTACTTCTTCAGAAAAAGCTAAATCAAAAACAGTTGTTGAGAGAAAAACTAATGCCAATAACTATTCAATAACTATTGAACATGAAGGATATTCTAAAGAAAATAGTGGTAGTTTAACTGAAAAACAAATAAAATCTGCTATAACAGTTATTAAATATATTCGTGATGAAGTTAGAAGAATATATGGTAAAATGATACCGTTTAATAAAGATACTTTTTTGGGACATTCAGATATAAATACAGTAACAAAACCATTTTGTCCGGGTAAAAATTATCCGTTTAAAAAAATAATAAACTCTGTTACAAAGTAAACTGTTTGTTGAAAATATTAAACAATATATAGTTTAAATAACTTAATAAAATTTATGGTTTAAGTGTTAAATGCTTAAAATTATAAAAATTAATAAAAGAGATATTTTGCTTGACAAAGTATCTCTTTTATTATATACTTACTTGGTAATGCAAAAATACTTTACAGGAGCTTACTTTGATAGAAGATAAATTTTATTATAGTGATTTGTTTGAAGTTTATGGAGATATACTTACGGACAAACAAATAGAAATTATGACTATGTTTTTAAACTATGATTTAGGAGTTTCAGAAATAGCTGAAAATCTAAAAGTTTCTAGACAGAGTGTTTTTGATACTATAAGAAAATCTAAAGAAAAACTTGTTTTTTTTGAAAGCAAGGTTAAGTATGTCAAAGTAGCTAATGATGTTAATTCAAAGCTAAGTGAACTTATAGACAATTTTGACGATTATGACAGAAGTGAATTGCATAAGCGTTTAATAAGTATAAGAATGGATAGGTGATATAATGGCATTTGAAAGTTTATCAGATAGGCTCCAATCCGCATTCAAAAGTATAACGGGTAGAGGTAAGTTAAGCGAAAAAGATGTTAAAGTAGCTATGAGAGAAGTTAAGCTTGCTCTTTTAGAGGCTGATGTAAACTTTAAGATAGTAAAGGAATTTATCAAAACTGTAACAGAAAGATCAGTTGGAGAAGATGTGATGAAGAGTCTTACTCCAGGTCAAACTGTAATTAAAATTGTTGATGAAGAGCTTACTAAACTTATGGGTGAAGAAAATGTAAAACTTACTATATCTCCTAGTCTTCCTAGTATTTATATGATGGTTGGTCTTCAAGGTGCAGGTAAAACTACTGCTACGGGAAAACTAGCTAATCGTTTAAGAAAAGAGGGCAAAAAGCCTTTAATGGTAGCTTGTGACGTTTATAGACCGGCAGCCATTGAACAATTAAAGGTTTTAGGTAAAAGCTTAGATATACCTGTGTTTGAACAAGGAAATAAAAAATCCCCTGTAGATATTGCTAAAGAAGGTATAGAACACGCTAAAAAGTATTTCAATGATGTTGTTATAATAGATACAGCAGGTAGGCTACACATTGATGAAGTTTTAATGAATGAGCTTATAGAAATTAAATTGGGCGTTAAACCTACTGAAATTTTGTTAGTAATAGATGCTATGACTGGTCAAGATGCTGTAAATGTTGCTGAACATTTTAATTCTAATCTTGAAATAGATGGCGTTATACTATCAAAACTTGATGGTGATACTAGAGGTGGTGCGGCTTTATCTGTAAGAAAAGTTACGGGTAAACCTATTAAATTTGCAAGTGTTGGCGAAAAACTTTCTGATTTAGAAGAGTTTCATCCTAAAAGGATGGCGGGCAGAATACTTGGAATGGGTGATGTTTTAACTCTTATTGAAAAGGCTAGTGAAGCTTTTGATGAAGAGGAAGCATTGAAACTTTCCAAGAAAATTAAAAAGTCTGAATTTACATTGGAAGACTTTTTAAGTCAGCTACAACAAATGAAAAAGTTGGGTTCAATACAAGATATAATAGGTATGATACCTGGTATAAGTAAGTCTAAAATTGATACTGATAATATTGATACAAGTCAATTAGTCAGAACTGAAGCTATCATACAAAGTATGACCATTGAAGAGCGTAGAAAGCCACAAGTTTTAAATGCTAGTAGGCGTAAAAGAATAGCTGCTGGTTCGGGTACTAGCGTACAAGATGTAAACAGAGTTATTAAGCAATTTAATGATATGCAAAAAATGATGAAGAGTATGATGAGCAAAGGTGGAAAGAAAAAGTTTCTAAAGGGAATGAATTTACCAAAAGATTTTGGTTTATAAGTGAAAAATAGGAGGGAATAAAATGGCAGTAAAAATAAGATTGAGAAGAATGGGTTCAAAAAAGAGACCTTTTTACAGATTAGTAGTAGCAGATTCTAGAGCGCCTAGAGATGGAAGATTTATAGAAGAAATTGGTTTTTACAATCCGATTGCAAAAGAAAATGATGTAGAAATCAAAATAAATGAAGAAAGTGCTATAAAATGGCTTAGAAATGGTGCTAAACCAACTGATACTGTTAAGACTATTTTACATAAAGAGGGAATTTTAGATAAAGCGAAAGCTAAAAATTAATAGGTGATAAAGTGAAAGAATTAGTAAAAATGATTGTTTCAAACCTAGTTACTAAACCGGAAGAAGTTGAAATAAATCAAACAGAAACAGATACAGATATAATTTTCGAAATAAAGGTTTCTAGTGATGATATAGGAAGAGTCATAGGAAAAAAAGGTAGAATTATAAATGCTATAAGGATTGTCGTTAAATCTGCGGGATTGAATTCTGGAAAAAATGTAATGGTTGAAATAATGAATTAATATAGATATAGCCTGTCCTGCTTAGTCAGAGTCAGGCTATATATTTAAGGGGATTTATGATGAATACTTATATTAAAATAGGGAAAATTATTGATACTAGGGCGTTAAGGGGAGAAGTTAAAGTTTATCCCTATACAAACGCTGTAGATTCATTTGATAACATACAAGATGTATTTGTTGATTTTAATTCTGATAAGGAAGAGCTTATTTTAGAATATGCAAAGCCTTATAAAAATATTATGGTTATGAAATTTAAAGGTGTTGACGATATAAATTCTGTTTTAAAGTATAAGGGTGAATATGTTTATATCAAAAATAAAGAAATGTCTAAACTTTTAGATGAAGACGAATATTTTGTTGAAGATTTAAAAGGCCTTTTAGTTAAAGATGAAAATGGTAATATTTTAGGAAAAGTTTTAGATGTTAGAGTTGGAAATGTTCAAGATTTAGTTGTTGTAGAAAGTTCTAATGAAGAGTGGTATATACCTTATGTCGATGAGTTTATCCTAGATGTTGATATTGATAATAATACTATGCTTGTTAAATTGATAGATGGTATGAGATAGATGAAAATTGATGTATTAACACTATTTCCCGATATGGTAAAGGGTGCTTTTTCAGAGTCTATACTAAAAAAAGCCATAGATAAAAATGTTATTGATATAAATCTTGTAAATATAAGAGATTTTTCTAAATATAAGCATAAAAGGGTTGATGATTCGCCTTATGGTGGTGGAAGTGGTATGCTTATGATGATTGAACCTTTAAAGTACGCTATTGAATCAGTTGCTAGTGATAAATCTCATACAATTTATTTAAGTCCTAGGGGATCTAGGTTAAATCAAGAAAAAGTTATAGAGCTTTCCGAAAAAAAACATTTGGTATTAGTTTGCGGGCATTATGAGGGAATAGATGAAAGATTTATTGATAAATATGTTGATGAAGAAATTTCTATAGGTGATTTTATTCTCACGGGTGGAGAACTTGCAGCAACTCTTTTGATTGATGCAACTTCTCGTTATGTAGGTGGGGTTTTAGGTAAAGACGAATCATTATGTGAAGAAAGTTTTGAAAATAACTTGTTAGAATATCCGCAGTACACAAGACCGTCTGTATATGATGGTGTAAGTGTTCCAGATGTTTTACTTTCTGGAAATCATAATAATATTGAATTTTGGCGTTATGTTAAAAGTTTAGAAAAAACTTTTGAAGTAAGACCAGATTTATTTTATAATCATTTGCTTAAAACTTTGAAAAATGGAGATAAGGCGTCTGTAAAAAAACTTTCAGATGCAATTAAAAATAGTGAGTTTATTGAACTTGATTAAAAGTTGTTTTGGGTGTAAAATTAGTTGTTAGAGTTTGTTAGAAAGTGAGGTATAAATAGGGAAACTTATTTATATATTTATGAATAAATTAAAGAAAATTGGATTATTTAATATTATAATAGGAGTTATACTGCATTTTTCTACTTATTTTATAAATTACCCTATAACTATTAGATTTTTTTTGATAAGTTTTTTTATTGGCAGTGGAATTGCCTTGGTATTTATATCAAGACTTGATATTTGGAAAGATTAGGACATTATGAATATATCAAATATGGCACTACTTACAGATTTTTATGAACTTACTATGATGAATGGATATTTAAATGAAAATATGGCAGACGACATAGTTTATTTTGAATATTTCTTCAGGAAAATACCAGATAATGGTGGATTTGCAATAAGTTGTGGACTTGAAAGCGTTTGTAATTATATTGATAATTTGAAGTTTACAGATGAAGATATTGAGTATTTAAAAAATAGAAATATTTTTACTGAAAAATTTATAGATGAAATTAAAAAAATTAAGTTTACAGGAGATATTTGGGCGGTAAAAGAAGGAACGCCCATATTTCCTTATGAACCTATAATTGTAGTTAGAGCTAGAGCGTTTGAAGCCCAGCTTATTGAAACTGCAATTCTTCTTTTTATGAATCATCAAAGTTTGATTTGTACTAAAGCTAACCGTATAGTTAGAGCTGCAGAGGGTAGAGATGTATTAGAGTTTGGTTCAAGAAGAGCACAGGGAAAAGATGCTGCTATACTTGGTGCTAGAGCTGCTTATATTGGCGGTTGTGCTGCCAGTTCTAATACGATAGTTGACTCTATATATGGAGTTAAAGCTACGGGTACTATGGCGCATAGTTGGGTTCAAATGTTTGAAACTGAATACGATGCATTTAAGGCTTATGCTAAAAATTATCCGGATACTTGTAGTCTACTTATAGATACTTATGATGTTTTAAATTCAGGTATAAAAAATGCTGTAAGAGTATTTGATGAAGTCTTAAAGCCTTTGAATAAAAGACCTTTAAGTGTAAGACTTGATAGTGGAGATATAGCTTATTTGTCAAAAAAGGTAAGACGTATTTTAGATGAAGCGGGCTATGAAGATTGCAAAATTGTAGCTTCCAATTCTTTAGATGAAGTAATAATAAAAAATTTAATATTAGAAGGTGCAAAAGTAGATATTTTTGGAGTTGGAGAAAAACTTATAACAGCTTATACAAATCCTGTATTTGGGGGTGTATATAAACTTGTTGCAACTCAAAAAAATGGAAAGATTGTAAATAAAATTAAGATTTCAGAAAATATAGAAAAAATTACAACTCCTGGTTTTAAGCAGTTTTATAGGTTATATGACAATGAAACCAAATATGCTATGGCAGATCTTGTTACTTTTCATAGTGAAGTTATTGATGAAAGTAAACCGCTTGAGATTTTTCATCCGTCACATACTTGGAAGAGAAAAACTCTTAAAAACTTTAGAGCGGAAAAAATGTTACATAAGATTTACGAAGGTGGTAAACTTATTTATGATTTACCTAGCATTGAAGAAATTAGAAGTTATTGTCTGACTTCTTTAGATAATTTTTGGGATGAAATGAAGAGATTTGAGTTTCCACATAAGTACATAGTGGATCTAAGTTATGATTTATGGAAAACTAAAAATGATATGTTAAAAAAATTAAAGGATTAATTAATGTCTAATATTAGTGAAAAAATAAAAGAAGATTTACCTAATTTTGTTTTAAATATGAAACCACTATTTTTAAATGAACTAGATGAGTTTATTAATTCTTATGATAAAAAATATCAAAAATCAATAAGGCTTAACTCAAAAAAAATTGATAGAAAATTTTTAGAAAATGCAGGTATTTTGCTAAAAGAAAATGAACTTGTTAAGGATACTTATTTTGTAGAGGATGAAAATTTGACAAAACATCCTTATTACCATTTAGGTTTATATTATTTTCAAGAATTAAGCGCTAGCGTTCCTATAAGTTATTTTTCTTTTGATGAAAATGCTAAAGTTTTAGATATGTGTAGTGCCCCTGGGGGGAAGAGTTTACAGATATCTGCAAAACTTTCAGATAAAGGAGTTCTTTTTTCTAATGATATATCTGTTAGTAGGCAAAGGGCAACTGTTAAAAACATTGAAAAATTTGGTATTTCAAATTCTATAATAATGGCTGAAAATCTACAGAAATTAACGAAATATTACAGAGATTTTTTTGACGCTATATTGGTAGATGCTCCTTGTTCAGGCGAAGGTATGTTTGCAAAAGATAAAAGTCTTATGAATAATTGGGATGCAGATAAGATAGAGGAGTATTCAAATAGACAGCTTGAAATACTTGATTCAGCTAGGTTACTTTTAAAAAAAGGTGGAAGTATTATGTATTCTACTTGCACTTTTGATGTTAGAGAAAATGAAGGCGTTATAGAAAGATTTTTAAGCGCTCATAATGATTTTGAAGTGATTTTAATTGATAATGATTTAGCTGACGGTTTAGGAAAATTTGATGATAAAATAATAAATGCATCAAATAGAATACTCCCACATAAGCACGATGCATTGGGGCACTTTTTTATAGTTTTGAAAAAAAATGGAGAATTAAACACTGATAGTGAAAAGAAAATTTTTAACGAACCACCCGATTATTTCAAATCATTTTCAAAAAGTATAGGTTTTAAACCTAAAAAGGGATATTATTTTGAAAAAAATGATAAACTTTATTACACTTTTTATAAAATAGATGTAGCTAGTAATTGTAGAATTCTTAGAACTGGACTGCTTTTAGGCGAACTGAAAGGCATTAAATTTATACCTTCGCAAGCCTTTGCTATGTCGTTAAATATAGAGGATGTTAAAAATAAGATAGAATTTTCTTTGGAAGATGAAAATGCTATTAAGTATCTAAAAGGCGAAACATTAATGTTAAAAAAAGATAAAGGATATTATTTGATTTTTATAGATAGTATGTCTGCTGGATTTGCACTTTCTGATGGTATAAAATTAAAGAATAAATTAAAGAAAGATTGGATTTTGGTATAAATTATGAAAAAGAAAAGAATAATTTTAATTTTGATTTTAGTATTTGTAATTTTTAATATTTTTTATATCCCTAAAAATACTGTAGAGTATAAAGTTAAAGAAATTAGTAGTTTATTTAATTCTGATAAAGCTATTGATTTTAAAACTGTATTTATAAATGAATTTAATAAATTTAAAGTCGAAGAAAGAAAAGAAATATTTGCTAGACTTCCGTTTAATACAATAAAAAAACATAAACTTATTTTTATATCAAATCTTGATTTAGTTATAAAAAATTGGAGAAGTATAGATGAATTTAATTTTAATTACTTAAAAACTGAAGAGTATATAAAAAAAGAAATTAATACCAAAGCTAGTAAAAAGTTAAAAAAAGTAGAAAGAAAAGTTGTTATTAAAGGAATATCTGAATTTTTAAAAGCTGTAGACGAATTATCAAAACAAATTGAGGGTATAGAATCTAGTAATTTTTTTCTAATTCCCAAAGGAAATAGTTTAGTTTATGAAGTTAAAAAAGAAAAATATATTCTTTCTAGTGCAAAATTAAATGTATTAGACATATATAGCAGATATATAATGATTATAAGTTATGAAAATGGCTTTTTAAAAATTCAACCTACAGATAAAAAAGTGGAAGATAAAGGTTTTTATGAGTTAGAAGAAGTTCTTTCAAAATTTAATATTAAGGAAATAGTTAAGTTTGCAAATTATAAGGTTAAAAATGTTGATATAGATATTGAAGAAGATAGTTTGTTAGGGAAAAAAGAAACTGATAAAAAAGATAACAAAAAGTCTAAAAAATATTTTGTAAAAACTATTTCTGAAGAAAGCCTAAAACAAAATAATAAAAACGATGATAAAAAAAATGAATCGACTAATAAGTTTAAAGGTAATATGAAAATTTCGATAGTTGATGATGTTAAGGTTAGAGCTAATGAATTTTATAATATCGTTATGAGAAAAGATGATTATTATTTATTAGATGCTAAAAAAAGTAAGGATGATTATTTTTATTTTGCAAGTTTGCTTATAAATAAGGGCAATCCTTCAAAAATTAATAAGGAAAATTCTGTTGATGCGTGTTTCAATGTATTTATTGATAACTAAGAGATTAAAATTAAATTTTTTTATTTATAAAAGAATATAAAAATTTTAATAATTATGTTATAATTTAACTTGATATAGTTTGTGAATTAATAAAAAATGTAAAGGTAAAATTATTATGAAGAAATGTGAAATAAAAACATATAGTAAAATTCAAATTTTTATTTTAATTATTATATTTTTAGCAGTGAATTCTGTTATATTTTATTTTGAGCCTATATATGCACTTATTAGTGCTTTGCCTTGTTTATTTTTTGTTTTATTTTTTATTAAAACACAACTTAAATATAAAAAAATTGTAGATAATAAACTAGCAAATATTAATGAAATTGTTTCTGATGCAGCAAAATATTTGAATCTGAATTTACCTATATCTATGATTATAGTTGATGAAGAAGGGAAAATTGTATGGTACAATTCTATGATGAAAGAGATTGTAGAAGATGATATTAATAAAATTTTACAAGTTGAAAAACTTTTTCCCGATTTAGATTTTGAGAAATTAAAATCTTATTATACAAAAAATCATAGTGATAAGGATATTATAGAATATGCTGATAATACTAATAAGCAAGAGATAAAAGTAAATACTAGATATTTTGATATAAAAAGTTGTAGATATAAACAATCGCAGAATGATAATAGATTTTATTATGCTATATATTTTTATGAACTTACTTTGTATAAAGATTTTGAAAAAAAATATTCTACTGAAAGACCTGTAGTTGCTTATATTGAAGTAGATAATTACGATGATATTATGAATGAAATCCCCGAAGATACTAGACCTTTTATGAGTAGTGAAATTGAAAAAGCTATTAGGTCTTGGGCGACTAGAATGAATTCTATAATCAAAAAGTATGAAAAAGACAAGTATATGCTCATAGTTAGCTATGGTTTTTTTGAAAATATAGCGTCTAAACGTTTTTCTGTTTTGGATGAAGTAAGAGGAATTAATATTTTAGCAAATACAAATCCTACCATTAGTATAGGTGTTTGCGCTGATGAGTTTAGTTTTGGTCAAATGGAAAAAGAGGCAATACATGCTTTGGAAATTGCACTAGGTAGAGGCGGAGATCAAGCGGTAGTTAGAAAAAATTCTGAATATGAATTTTATGGTGGGAAATCTGAAGCTGTTGCTAAAAGAAATAGAGTTAAGGCTAGAATTATTGCAAATGCTTTTAAATCTATACTTGATGAGAGTAAAAATGTATATATAATGGGACATCAATATCCGGATACAGACGCTTTTGGTTCAGCGATAGGCGTTTATAAGGCTTGTTTAGATAGAAATAAAAAGGCAAAAATAGTATTAAAAGAACCTAATGAAACAATAATATCTGTGTATAAAACTTTTGAAAATGATGATAGGTATGTTTTTATAAGACCGGAAGATGCGCTTATGGAAATGAATTTTAATAAGGATTTATTAGTTGTAGTAGATACTCATAGACCTTCGTTTACAGAGTGTCCTGAACTTGTGGAAAAGGCAACTAGAAAAATTTTGATAGATCATCACAGAAGGGGTGTTGAATTTATTGAGGACACATTACTTACCTACCTTGAACCTTATGCATCATCGGCTTGCGAATTAGTTACTGAAGTACTTCAATATATGCAAACTAAAATGACTTTAACGGTAAAAGAGGCAAATGCAATGCTTGCAGGAATAGTTGTAGATACTAAAAATTTTAGTGCAAAAACGGGCGTAAGGACATTTGAATCTGCATCAGTTCTGAAAAAATTTGGTGCTGATACAACAACTGTTAAAGAGTTTCTACAAGATGATATAGATTCATTTGTACAAAGAAGTAGTATTATTTCAAATTCTAGGATAATACATAATAATATTGCAATTTCTATTGTGGACAAAAATATAACTTATGCTAGATTAATAGCTGCACAAGCAGCAGATGAAATGCTTAATATAAAGGGAATAAAGGCATCTTTTGTAGTAGTTAAATGCAATGAAAATATATTTGTGAGTGCTAGGTCGTTAAAAGAAATTAATGTGCAAGTAATTTTAGAAAGATTAGGCGGCGGTGGGCATAGAGGAGCTGCTGGAGTTCAATTTAAAGATAAGAGTATAAAAGAAGTTGAAATGTTGTTAATGAAAGAAATTGACAAGTATGTAAAGGAGGCATAAAATGAAAATAATACTTCTTAAAGATGTAAAGGGAACTGGTAAAAAAGGCGAAATAAAGACGGTTTCTGATGGTTATGCTAGGAATTTTTTGCTTGCAAAAGGCTTGGCTAAAGAAGCTACTAGTTCTAGTATAAAAGAGCACGATGCACAAGAAAAGTCTGCAAAAAAAAGAATTAAAGAGGCGATTGAAGAGGCAAATGAAATTAAAACAGTTTTAGAAAAACATAAATTTGTTATAAAAGTGAGTGCAGGAGATTCGGGTAAATTATTTGGAGCTATAACAAATAAGGAAATTTCTGAAAAAATAAAAGAAGAGTTAAATATTGATATAGATAAGAAAAAAATAGTAATAAATGGCGGAATAAAGACAACGGGAAATCACGATGTAGAGATTAAACTATACAAAGAAATTCATGCTACAATAAATGTAGAGGTTATTAGTTAAATGGACTACAAAAGTTTACCTTCAAATATAGAAGCTGAAAGACTTATTTTAGGTAACTGTATATATAAAAGTGATAATATAGATTTTGTTTTAGAGAAAATTAAAGTAAATGATTTTTTTGACGTAAAACATCAACGTATATTTAGTGCTATATATGAACTACACTCTGAATCTCAAAAAGTTGATACTATAACTTTAAATGATAGATTGAGTAGAAAGGGTGAATTAGTTACTGTTGGGGGTAGCGTATTTATAGAAGACCTTGCAAATGAAGCTCTTACAGCTATTAATATAAGTTCTTATGTTGATATAGTAAAGTCTAAATCTGTATTAAGAAAATTGATTACTACAGCTAGTGAGATTACAGAAAAAGCTAGCGGTAATGTAGATGCAATGGATGCTGTAGAGTTTGCAGAAAGGCTTGTGTACTCAATATCTGATAATTCTGATAGAAGTGAAGTTGAGCGTATAAGCGAAGTAATTGATAAGGGTCTTAAATATGTAAAGGAAAATCCTATTCCTAAAAATGGGATAAGTGGTTTAGATACTGGTCTTGTAGCTTTGAATAGGAAAATTTCAGGTTTTCAGCGTTCTGATTTAGTTCTTTTAGCTGCTAGACCATCAATGGGTAAAACTGCTTTAGGTCTTAACTTTGCAATGAATGCTGCAACTTTTGGTAAGGCTAAAGTTTGTTTATTTAGTCTTGAAATGTCTAAATGGCAGTTAGCATCTCGTATGCTTGCCGCAAAATCTTTGGTAGAATTAAATCGCATTAAAACTGCAGATTTTGATGAAGATGATTGGGGCGCAATAAAAGAAGCAATTAAAGTTTATAAAAATTCTAATATATTTATAGATGATACACCTGCAATAAGTGTTATGGAGATTAGATCTAAATGTAGAAGACTAAAGTCAAGTGAAGGGCTTGATATAATAGTTATAGACTATTTGCAACTTATGTCAGGGCATGGAGAAAATCGTCAGCAAGAAGTTTCTAATATATCTAGAGATTTAAAGGCTCTTGCTAGAGAACTTGATTGTACAGTAATAGCACTATCTCAATTATCGAGAGAACCCGATAAAAGAACTAATCATAAGCCTTTGATGAGTGACCTTAGGGAATCTGGTGCTATTGAGCAAGATGCTGATATAGTTATGTTAATATATAGAGAATATTATTATGATAAAAGTAAGCCTGAAAATGAGGCTACAGTTATTGTCGCAAAACATAGAAATGGCGAAGTAGGAGATGTAAATCTTTTTTGGAAACCTGAAGTTCAGTTGTTTACTGATGTAGCAGGTATAGATGATATGGTTATTCAATATTGATATTTAGTTAATAGGAGGAATATATGGCTGGTGTAGTAGTAATAGGTACTCAATGGGGCGATGAAGGTAAGGGAAAGTTTATAGATTATCTTGCTAGCAAAGCTGATGTGGTTGTAAGATCTCAAGGTGGAAATAATGCAGGACATACTATAGTAGTTGAAGGAACAAAGTATGCTTTACACCTTATACCTTCTGGAATTTTGTATAAAGATACTATAAATGTACTTGCTAGTGGTATAGCATTTAATCCTGAAGGTTTTATTACCGAAATAGAAGGATTAAAGAGTAGAGGTGTCGATACAAGCAATATAGTTATATCTGATAGAGCGTCTGTATTGTTGCCATATCATAAATTATTAGATATTCTTTCTGAAGAGTCTAGGGGCGATAAAAAAATTGGTACAACTAAAAAAGGTATAGGTCCACTTTATATAGATAAGGTTGCAAGAGAGGGAATAAGAGTTTGTGATTTTATAGACCCTATAGAGTTTAAAAAATTCTTAAATAATAAAGTTAATGTTTTAAATAAGCTTTTAGTAGATTATTATGGTGTAGAACCTATAAATGAAGAAGAAATTTATGTAGAGTATTCTAAATATGCTGAAAAAATAAAACCTTATGTAAAAGATACGGTTAGATTTTTAAATGATGCTATAGATTCAGGAAAAGAAATTTTATTTGAAGGCGCACAAGGTTCTATGCTTGATGTAGATTTAGGGACTTATCCTTATGTTACAAGCTCACATCCTACAACAGGTGGATTTATTATTGGTAGTGGAATTGGACCTAAAGCGATAGATAAGGTAGTTGGTATAGTTAAGGCTTATACTACAAGAGTTGGAGAAGGACCTTTTGTAACTGAAGAATTAGGCGAAATAGGCGATAAATTAAGAATACAGGGAAATGAATTTGGAACAACTACGGGTAGGCCTAGAAGATGTGGCTTTTTAGATTTAGTTGTCGTAAATTATGCAAAGAGAATAAATGGTATTACTGATATAGCATTATCACTATTAGATGTTCTTACAGGGTTTGAAGAAATCAAAGTTTGCACTCATTATGATATAGACGGAAATATTACAGATAATTATCCAGCAAGTTTAAAAGACCTTGAAAAAGCTAAACCTATTTATAAGACTTTTAAAGGTTGGAATGAAGATATAACAAGTGTAAAAACTTTTGAAGATTTACCTGAGAGAGCAAAAGAATATATTGATTTTATAGAAGAGTACACAAATTTACCTATATCTTATATTTCAGTAGGTGCAGGTAGAGATAAAACTATAATAAGGTAAAATAATAATGAATAATATAGAAATAACAGATAGAGAAGTACTAAATGATGTAAAATTTTCTATATCGGATATAGTGTGTAGAGAAATTATTAGATCTTATAAGGGAATAACAGATTTTTTAAAAAAGAGAGCAGACATAAAAGAGTTTGAAATAAATAATATATTAGATAATAGTTTTAGTATATATGAAAAGATAGGAAAAGCTATATTTAATAGTTTTAATTATTCATGCAAAGATATGAATAATGATTTAGAGTTTTTAGAAAATTCAGTTAAGGAACTCATGGCGATAATATCTTTTATAGAAATAAATAATAAGGCATATTATAAACTTAAATATAATGTTAAAGAAAATCAAGATAATTTGAATTTCTCTGCAGATAGTATTACTGAAATTATACACGATATAAGAACAAGATTGGGCGACGAAGAGTTAGTTAAATTATTAGGTGTTACGCTTTGGTCTAATCCTATAAGATTACATAGAAATAAACTTTTAAGTTATTTAGAAAATAGACTTGAAAAAACGTTTTTAAATTCTAGGCAATCAATATCTAAAAAAGATGCAGAATTATATGTAAATAATATATTAGCAGTTATTTTTCCTGAAAGTATTGTGGAAAACGCAGTTATTTTTAAAGATTTTTCAAAATTTGTTTATGATAAATCATTTATTTCAAATTTTGATGATTTTGTAGTTTTAGAAAGTGATACTCAAAATATATATGAAAATTTAAAAAAATGTCAAATTTATGCGAGTTATATTTTAACATTTATGCAAGAGTTAAAATATCTATTAAAATCTTATATTGTAGCATCTAAATTAGGTATAAAAGAAATAAAAGACTTTGATAATGTGAAATCTGCTGTTAAATCATTAATTTTAGAAAAAAGTTCATTTGTAAAAACTTCAAATATAAATGATGATTTAGATGATTTTATTTCTAGTTTTGAAAATTATGGATTAGTTTTTACTTTATTTCCTGTCTATCTTTTAACTACTAATTTTTTTGTTGAAAAAATTGATGATGTATATGAGTCTGATATAAATGCAGATATTTTTTTAGTATCTAAAATGTATGAGCTTAAAAAAGGTAAGTTTACTAGTGCTATAAAAACTGAATATAAAAATATTATGGATATGTTAAATCTTTTAAATGAAGATTTAGTATTTTCTAAATATACAGCATATCAAAGTGCTATTGATATTAATACAAAGAGAAAATTTATTAAAAATATAATAAGTGATATAGATGAAAAAATTTCTTTAGATAATAGGCTTACTAGATTTTCTAGAATTAATTTTATATATGCTTTAAATACTACTCTTATAAAGGATAAAGAGGAGTTTTTTGAAAAATTTATGAGTCTATATCAAGATGCAAAATCTGCAGAAAAATATAATATTATAAGTACAATTATAGAAGAGTATCAAACATACATCCTTAATGAAAAATAAAAAATGTGCTTTTGAAAGGATTAATTTTTGAGCAAAATAGAAATTAAAAACGTTAGCTTTGCTTATGATGAAGGTGAAGACAATATAATAAATAATTTAAATTTGACTTTTAATGAAGGTGAATTTGTTGCTATATTAGGACATAATGGTTCAGGAAAAAGCACTCTTGCAAAATTATTAAATGGTCTTAATTTACCAAGTCAGGGCGATGTTTTGGTAGATGGTTTGAATACTAAAGACATTGAAAAGTTATTTGATATTAGAAGTAAAGTAGGAATGGTTTTTCAAAATCCTGATAACCAATTAATTGCTACAATAGTGGAAGATGATATAGCTTTTGGACCTGAAAATTTAGGTGTAGAACCTAGCGAAATAAGGACTAGAATAAATAATTCTTTAAGTATAGTAAATATGTCAAAGTATATAAAAAAGCCACCTCATCAACTTTCAGGTGGACAAAAACAGCGTATAGCAATAGCTGGAATTCTTGCTATGAAACCCAATATTATAGTTTTTGATGAGCCTACATCTATGCTTGACCCTATAGGTAGAAGAGAAGTTCTTGAAACCATAAAAAAATTAAATTCTCAAGGAATAAGTATTATACTAATTACCCACTATATGGAAGAGGCTATGCTTGCGGATAGAGTTGTCGTAATGAAATCAGGAAGTGTAGTTTTGGATGATAGTCCTAAAGAAGTTTTTAATTCTAAAGAGCTTTTAGAGAAGCTTTCTCTAAAATTACCCGATATAGTCCATATATTTACAAATTTAAAAAAGTATGGAGTTTTTAACGACTTAAATAATATTAATTTAGATAAAATTACAAAAGGTATTATAGATTTTAAAAAATCAGGTAAAAAAATTGATGCACCTTATAATGATGGTATTTGTAAATCTGAAAAAGATAATACATCTCAAAATATATTAGAGTTAGATGATGTTAATTTTTATTATAATAAGGATTCAATATATGAAGAGCATGCTGTAAAAAATATATCTTTTACCGTTAAAAAAGGCGAATTTATAGGAATTATAGGTCATACGGGTTCTGGAAAATCATCTTTAGTACAACTATTAAATGGGTTAAATAAGATTGATAGCGGGACAATGAGAGTTTTGGATTTTAAAACTAATGATAAACCTGACTATACAAAATTAAGGCGTAGTGTAGGGATAGTATTTCAAAACCCCGAATATCAGTTGTTTGAAGAAACTGTTGCAAAAGATATAGCATTTGGACCTTTAAATATTGGGGTTTCAAAGGAGAATCTTGATAATGTTATAGATGATGCTTTAAAAGCTGTAGATTTAGATCCTTTAAAGTATAGGGATGTTTCTCCGTTTGAGTTGAGCGGTGGAGAAAAAAGAAGAGTAGCTATAGCGGGAGTTATTGCTATGAATCCTGAAATTTTAATTTTAGATGAACCAGCATCAGGGTTAGATCCCGTAAGTAGGGATGAAGTTTTAGATTTTATAAAGAAAGACCATATTTCAAAGGGTAAGACTACTTTTATAGTTTCTCATGATATGAGAGAAATTGCTAGACTTTGTGATAGAGTTTTAGTCTTATCTGATGGAAAAATTGTGATATTTGATACAGTTAAAAATGTTTATAAAAATAGAAAAAAGTTATTAGAAATTGGGCTTGATGTACCTACAATAACTCTGCTTACAGATGCTTTAAATAATAGCGGTTACTTTAATATTGATGAAGGTATTTATGATATAGATGAATGGACAAATGAATTGTTAAGGGAGCTTAGTTAATAGATGCTTAGAGATATAACTATAGGTAAATACTATGATGTAGAAAGTCCTATACATAAATTGGATCCTAGATTTAAGTTGCTAACTACTTTTATATTTGTTATAGTGCTGTTTTTATATAAATCAATACTCACTTTAGTGCCTGTTTGTATTTTTTTAGGTTTTGTAATATATGTTTCTAAAGTTAGTTTAAAATTTATATTAAAGGGGCTTAAACCAATATTTTTACTTATTATATTTACTGTTTGTATGAATATGTTTTTAACAGGTGGAACAAAGTTATTTAGTTTTATGTTTTTAACTGTAACTAAAGAAGGGCTTATTAGAGCTGTATTTATGGGTTCAAGACTACTTATTGTTATAATAGGTTCTTCTATGATGACTTATACTACTACTCCAATAGAATTAACTGATGCTATTGAAGGAGTTTTAAAACCACTTAAAAAAATAGGGGTTCCTTCACACGAAATTGCTATAATTATGAGTATGGCTTTGAGATTTATACCTACTTTAATGGAAGAAACAGATAAAATAATTAAAGCACAAATGGCAAGGGGAGCAAATTTTGAAAGTAAAAAAATTATAGAGAGGGCAAAAAGTTATATGCCTATACTTGTACCACTTTTTATAAATTCGTTTCACAGGGCAGATGAATTGGCAATGGCTATGGAATCAAGATGTTATAGGGGAGATATAGGTAGAACTAGATTAAAAGTTATGAAATTTAAAAAAAATGATTTTATAGCTTTAATTATTGTTTTATTTGTAGCTTTTGGATTTTTCTATTTTGATTATGAAACAGCAAAGAGTAGTTTATGGAATTTAAGTCAAAATATAAATGTAAAGTAAGATATGACGGTAGTATGTACTATGGTTTTCAACGTCAATCAAATTTAGTATCTGTGCAGGGGGAAATAGAGAGAGCTCTATCTAAAGTCTATAATAGGAAAATTGAAATTATATCTGCTTCAAGGACAGATAAAGGTGTGCACGCTTTAATGCAAGTTTTTCATTATGAGACTGAAAATAATATACCGATTGAAAAGTTAGAAAGTATTGTGAACAATGTTTTAAATGATGATATATACATATATAGTTTTGAAATTAAAGATTTTGATTTCCACGCAAGATATAATGTAAAGTTTAAAACTTATAGGTATAATATTGATGTATCTGGAAAAAATGATGTATTTTCTAGTAGGTATGTTTTAAATTATGGTTCAGATTTAGATATAGTAAGGTTAAACAATATTGCAAATAATTTTATTGGGAAAAAAGATTTTAAATTTGTAATGGCAAGTGGTAGTTATAAAGAAAATACAGTTAGAACTGTAAGTAAAGCTATTTTTTATAAGTCTGGTGATATAGTGAGTTTTGAAATAACTGCAGATGGTTTTTTGTATAAAATGGTTCGTATGATTGTGGGAGCGATATTAGACGTATATGAAAACAAACTTACAGAATTAGAACTTATAAATGCAATTAAAAATGTTGATAGAAAAAAATTTAAGAGAGTAGTTAGTTCCGGTGGTCTTTATTTAGTTGATATAGAATATTAGGTGGTAAAAATGAAAGATAAATTAGTAGAAAGTATTTTGAAAATTGCTCCAAATATGGAGTCTGATTATAGTGTTAGGATGTATTATATATTAAATTTTCAAGCTGTTTTTGTTCATTTGTGCCATGTATTTCTTTTTAATCATATTGGACTTGCAAGCTTATTTTTATATAACCTACTTAGTATTGTATTTTACATATTTTGTTTCGTGTTATTAAAATTTAATAAGCTAAAGACGTTTTTTTTACTATGCCATATTGAGATATGTCTATATGCAGTTATAACAGTTTTACTTGTAGGCTTTGGATTTAATATACCCTATGCGCTATTTATTTTAATATCAACGCTTATATTTTCACCGTTTAAAAAAGCTTTAAATAAAAATATACTTGGTATTATTGAAGTTATTTTATTTTCAATTTTGTCTATAGGTTTTTATTTAAAACCACTTGTAATTGAGGAAAAGTACACTTTTATATTAAAGATTTTTTCTATAGCAAATATCATATCTATAATACTTGCTATATATACTATAGTTATAGTTACAGGAAGGTATAATAAAAGATTTAAAAGTGATGTTTCAAAGCATATAGATGAAATTAAAAATCAAGTTAGATATGATGCAGTAACTAATCTCTTAAATGAAGTAGCGGTAGGAGAAGAAATAAGAAATATCGATAGTGTTTATAGAAAATCTAGTATATCTTATGTAATAACAGTATTTGATATAGATATGTTTAAAGAAGTAAATGCAAAATATGGTAGAGAATTAGGCGACTATATTTTAAAGACTATAGCAGATATTGTTTTAAAAAACACCAATATGGGCGATATTATTGGTCGTTGGGGTGGCGATAGGTTTATAATTATTTATAAAAATACCACTATAAATAAGGCTATAGTTAAAGTTGAAAAACTTAGAGAGCTTATAGAAAAATCTTTATTTGAGAAAGATGGAGAAATATTTAATGTAACTGCGACTTTTGGTATTTTGGAATCTAAACGAAATATGGATATAGAAAATAGTTTAGATATTGTTAGAAAGTTAATGATAGCGGGTAAATATAAGGGAAGAAATCAAATAAATTATTAGTGAATAAAATTAAGTATTTGAATTAAAATTTTTTCTTGTTTAATTTACTTAAAGATGTTATAATGATTTGTTGATAATTGGTAAATAAATAGGGGGTGATATTTTTGGTTACAGTATTTAAAATTCTTTTGGTTATATCTTCTATAATTCTAATAGGTTCTATTCTTTTGCAATCGGGTAAGAGTGCTGGACTTTCTGGTTCTATAGGCGGTGGTGCTGAACAAATATTTGGTAAGCAAAAAGCTAGAGGATATGATGGTCTTTTTGATAGAATTACTAAGATAGCTGCTGCATTTTTTATATTAAGCGCACTTATGATAACTATATTGCAGTAAAATTTGATTAATTGCTAGTCTATCAATTTTTGATAGACTAAAATCTTGTAAAAAAATAAGTAAGTATGTGTATATTTGAAAGGAGAAAAGATGTTAAATTATATTGCTCCAATAGCTGGAGTTATAGCACTTTTATTTGCTGTAGTTTTAACTTCTAGCATAAATAAAGTTAGTGTTGGGAATGATAGAATGAAAGAAATATCTACGTATATTTCTGATGGTGCGATGGCATTTTTAGGAAGACAGTATAAAACTTTAGTGATTTTTGTAGTGGTTCTTTCAGTTGTTATAACAGTTGGCATTGGGTATCAAACAGCTATAAGTTTTGTGATAGGTGCTTTATTTTCAGCTTTAGCGGGATTTATAGGAATGAAAGTTGCTACAAAGGCCAACGTAAGAACAGCTAATGCTGCTAAGGAAAGTGGAATAAATAAAGCTTTAAGAGTAGCATTTTCTGGTGGCGCTGTAATGGGTATGGCTGTTGTAGGTCTTGGAATATTAGGACTTGGTACTCTATTTATAGTATTTAATATTGATGGTATAGTATATATTTCAGGATTTTCACTCGGTGCATCATCTATAGCTTTATTTGGCCGTGTAGGTGGTGGTATTTATACTAAAGCAGCAGATGTTGGTGCTGATTTGGTTGGTAAAGTAGAAAAGGGAATTCCAGAAGATGACCCAAGAAACCCTGCTGTAATTGCTGATAACGTTGGCGATAACGTTGGTGACGTAGCTGGTATGGGTGCAGACTTATTTGAGTCTTATGTAGGTTCTATAGTTGCTGCTATAACTCTTGGTGCGGGAATGGCTACAAATAAAATGAGTTTTGTAATGTTCCCATTATTACTTTCATCAGTTGGTATAATTGCATCTATAATATCAACATTTTTTGTTAAAGGAAATGAAAATTCTGACCCTCATAAAGCGCTTAAATTAAGTACTTATGTGAGTTCAATATTAGTTGTGGTTGCTGCATTCTTTATGAGTAAGTCAATGCTTGGTACATTAAATGGGTTTTATGCTATAGTTTCTGGATTAGTTGTTGGTTTAATAATAGCTTATTTTACAGAAATGTTTACTTCTGCAGATTTTAGATTTGTAAAAGAAATAGCAGACCAATCTAAAACTGGTCCTGCTACTACAATAATAAGTGGTTTATCAGTTGGTATGCTTTCTACTGCAGCTCCTATACTTCTTATAGCATTAGCTACAGTGTCAGCACATTACTTTATGGGATTATATGGTATTGCTCTTGCAGCAGTTGGTATGCTTTCTACTGCGGGTATCACTATAGCAGTTGACGCTTATGGACCAATTGCGGATAACGCAGGTGGAATAGCTGAAATGTGTGAACTTGATAAGAGTGTAAGACAAATTACAGATAAACTTGATGCTGTAGGAAATACTACAGCTGCAATAGGAAAAGGATTTGCTATAGGTTCTGCAGCATTAACAGCTTTAGCATTATTTGCATCTTATTCACAAGCAGTAAAATTAGAAGTGATAAGTATATTAGATCCTAAAGTTGTAGCAGGTTTATTTATTGGCGGAATGTTACCGTTCGTATTTTCTGCTTTAACTATGAAGTCAGTAGGTAAAGCTGCGTTTGAAATGATTGAAGAAGTAAGAAGACAATTTAGGGAAAAACCTGGTATTTTTGAAGGAAATGAAACTCCAGATTATGCAAGATGTGTAGATATATCTACAAAAGCTGCACTTAGAGAAATGGTAGTACCTGGTGTTATGGCTGTTGCATCTCCTGTTATTGTAGGTTTAACTCTTGGAGCAGCATCACTTGGTGGTATGCTTGCGGGTGCATTGGTAACAGGTGTACTTATGGCAATATTTATGTCAAATGCTGGTGGTGCATGGGATAATGCTAAAAAATACATTGAAGAAGGACATAATGGCGGTAAAAACTCTGAAGCGCATTCAGCTGCAGTTGTTGGAGATACAGTTGGGGATCCATTTAAAGATACATCTGGACCATCAATTAACATTCTAATAAAACTTATGACAGTTGTTGCACTTGTATTTTCATCTATGTTTGTATAAAAAAGCAAAAAAAATATTGTTATATTAAACTGACCTTTTAAAAGTTAAATAAAATGACTTTTAAAAGGTCAGTTTTTATATATAATATATATGTGAAAAAAATTTTAAAATAAATATATACTAATTAATCTAATATTTTTTTTATCGTTTTAAAATAAATTATATAATTGTTCTTAATTGTAATTAAATAAAAAATAATGTTATGTTACAATACATATGTTACAAAAAAAGTTAAAAAAAAGAGACCTTTCTGATATAATGGATTTTGACAAAGAATACATTAATAAAAGGCA
>PDWI01003317.1_pt1 | contig 23025 bp, 24 predicted proteins | sample 1430891 | NCBI WGS metagenome assembly PDWI01 (sample SAMN01162508, study PRJNA174530) | Oral metagenome, whole genome shotgun sequencing project. | biome: Marine environment; feature: Marine mammal; material: Swab sample of the gingival sulcus; isolation source: swab sample of gingival sulcus... | reverse complement strand
TGCTCTATTCTGCGTCCTAAAAGTGGATGGGGTAAAGGGATTCGAACCCCTGAATGACTGGACCAAAACCAGTTGCCTTACCGCTTGGCTATACCCCAATAATTAAATCAAGGGTGCAATTATAGTCATTTTTTTACTTTTTGTCAAGCCTTTTATGGTATAATCTAGCCAAAATTTTGAAATTAAGGATAAAAATGACTCCAAACGATCGAGTGTTAAAGGCAATTGAAGAGCTAAAAAAAGGCAACATGATCGTCATGGTTGATGATGAAGATAGGGAAAATGAGGGTGATTTGGTGTATGCTTGTACTTTTACAGATACAAAAAAAGTAAATTTTATGATAAGTGAAGCTAGGGGAATTTTATGCACAGCTTTAAATAAACAGATAGCTAAAAGGCTTGATTTGACTCCTATGGTGGCAAACAATAGCTCTTCTCATGAGACGGCTTTTACTATTTCAGTTGATGCAAGAGAGGCTACTACGGGTGTTTCAGCGGACGAAAGAGATATGACCATAAGGCTTTTGGCTGATTATAGTACCAAACCTTACGATTTAGTGCGTCCTGGACACATATTTCCACTCATAGCAAAAGAGGGCGGAGTTTTAGTTAGAACTGGTCATACTGAAGGGTCTGTTGATTTATGTCGCTTAGCAGGACTTAGTGAAGTAGCTGCTATTTGTGAGATTGTAAAAGAAGATGGCACTATGGCAAGACGACCTGATTTAGATCTTTTTTGTCAAAAACACAATTTACATATGGTTTATATATCTGATATTGTTGAATACCGCATCGCTCATGAAAGCTTAGTGCGAGTTGTGGCGGAACAAAAAGTGGATTTTATGGGTCAAAAGGCGAGAAAGTATGAGATTTTAGATCATAAAGACATGCATCATATTGCATATAAATTTGGAAACATAGATGAAAATTGTGCGGTAAAATTTCATACAATTAGAAGTGATTATGAGTTGTTAAGTTCTCAAGAAAACTATAACGAACTTTTAAAAAGTATTTCGTATTTGCAAGAAAATAATGGCATAATGGTATTTTTAGATTCGAACGAAAACAATAACATGCTTATGAAAGAATTTGGAGTAGGCGCACAAATACTTAGATATTTAGGTGTAAAAAATATACAACTTTTGACAAAAAATACAAATCGAGAATACATCGGTTTAGGTGGGTTTGGTCTTAAAGTAGTTGAGCAAATTCATGTTTAAAATAAAAAATAAGGCAAAAGATGAAAAATAAAAAAATTATATCAGCAATCGCAGTCGCATTTTTAGTCGCTGGTTGTAGCACAACAAACACAAATTTACCTTTAAAGGTAAATTTGCCAAAGGTTCAAAAAACAGACAAAATTTACCAAAAATACGGCAAAATGGCAAGTTTGAGAGAGAAGAGTTTAAAACAACTCATGCAAATACTTTCAAGCAAAAGCGAACAAGAAAAAATCAAAAAAGTTAATGATTTTTTCAATCAATTCATATTTACAACAGATGAAAAAATGTGGAACAAAAGTGATTATTGGGCGACAAGAAGTGAATTTTTAGGTAAAGGCGGTGGGGATTGTGAAGATTTTGTGATAGCTAAATATTTTACTTTAAAAGAGCTTGGAGTTTCGACTGATAAGCTTTATTTTACCTATGTAAGGGCTTTAAAGTTAAATCAAGCTCATATGGTTTTAAGCTATTTTAAAACTCCTTATTCTATGCCTTTAGTTTTAGATAATATACAAAAAGATATTTTACCAGCAAATTTAAGAAACGATTTAGCACCCGTTTATAGCTTTAATGGTGAAAAATTATTTATAGCAAATAAATCAGGACTAGGAAAAGAGGTGTCTATCTCAAGTGAAAAAAGAGCAAATTGGGTAGATTTAAATCTTAGAATACAAATGGAAAACAAATGATGAAAATAGCGATATATTGTGGCTCAAATAAGGGCAATAATAAAATTTATGAAAAAGAGGCAAAAAAATTAGGCAAATATTTTGCAAAGCATGATATCGGCTTAGTTTATGGAGGTGGAAACATCGGCATAATGGGTGTTATAGCAGATAGCGTCATGAAAAATGGCGGTCATGTTTGTGGTGTGATAACTGAGTTTTTAAAAGATAAAGAGGCTGCCCATAAGGGTATAAGCGAGCTTATTGTTACTAAAAATATGCACAAAAGAAAAAAGCTCATGATAGATTTAGCCGATGCTTTTGTGGCTCTTCCTGGTGGAGCTGGAACGATGGATGAGATATTTGAAGCTTGGACTTGGTTGCAGATTGGATTATACAAAAAGCCTTGCGGATTTTATAATATTAATGGTTTTTACGATAAACTTATGGAGTTTTTACTCCACATGAATAAAGAGGGTTTTTTAAATACCTCTTTTATAGATGCTCTAGTGTTAGAGAATAAGCCAAAAAATTTAATAAAAGCTCTAAGAAACGCAAAAAAACCACTAAGTAAATGGGGGGAGTGAAGCGGTATTTAAATTAGGACAAAATCTATCCTTTAAAAAAACTTAAAAATATTGACCTATATCATTGATTAAAACTCTTGATTTTGATAAAGTTCATGTTATATTTTTAAATCAAGGAGGCAGATTGTGTCAATTTCAAGAAGAGACTTTCTAAAAACAGCGGCGGCTACAACAGCGGCTAGTGCTGTTGGTATAAGTGTCCCAAATTCTTTACAAGCAAAGTCGAGTGAGGCTCAAAAAGAGTGGAGATGGGATAAGGCAGTTTGTAGGTTTTGCGGAACTGGCTGTGGAATCATGGTAGCAACAAAAAAAGGTAAGATTGTTGCAGTAAAAGGAGATCCAGCGGCACCAGTAAATCGTGGTTTAAACTGCATTAAAGGTTATTTTAATGCTAAAATCATGTATGGAGCAGATAGGCTAAAGCAACCACTTTTAAGAACAAATGAAAAAGGCGAGTTTGACAAAAAAGGAAAATTTCGACCTATTTCATGGCAAAGAGCTTTTGATGAGATGGAAAAACACATCAAAAAAGCTCTAAAACAAAGCGGTCCTGAAGGTGTTGCAAACTTTGCAAGTGGTCAATACACCATCATGGAAGGCTACGCAGCTCAAAAGCTCATGAAAGGTGGATTTCGTTCAAATGCTATAGACCCAAATGCAAGACACTGCATGGCAAGTGCGGTTGTAGGCTTTTACCAAACTTTTGGTATTGATGAGCCAAGTGGCTGTTATGATGATATTGAGCTAACCGATACGATTGTGAGTTGGGGAGCAAATATGGCAGAGATGCACCCGATTTTATGGTCAAGGGTAAGCGATAGAAAACTAACAAGTCCTGAAAAAGTAAAAGTTGTAAATATCTCAACTTATACAAATAGAACTTCGGATTTAGCTGATATCGAGATAATTTTTTCTCCTCAAACTGACCTTGCTTTATGGAATTATTTAGCTCGTGAGATAGTTTATAATCACCCAGAAGCCATCGATCAAGAATTTATCAAAAAACACATCGTCTTTGCTGCAAGTCCTGTAAATATGGGTTATGGAATGTTAAGAAAAGGTGAGAAAGCCTTAAAAGACGGCAAGTATGACGCAAAAGAGATGGAGATCGTCTCAAAAGAGATGCAAAAAGTCATCTCCAAAAAAGAAGCACCAGCATTAGTTCCTTATGGTTTTAAAGAGGGCGAAACCATGAAAAACAAACCAGCAGGGCTTAAGCATTGGGAGATTAGCTTTGAAGAGTATAAAAAATTTTTAGCCCCTTATACACTTGATTATGTGGCAAAAATATCAAAAGGCGATCCAAATGAGAGTTTGGATAGTTTTAAGAAAAAACTTCAAGCTCTAGCAAAACTTTATGTGGAAAAAAATAGAAAAGTAGTCTCTTTTTGGACAATGGGTATGAATCAGCACACAAGAGGAACTTGGGTAAATACACTAGCTTATAATGTGCATTTCTTACTTGGAAAACAAGCAAAACCAGGAAGTGGAGCATTTTCACTAACAGGACAACCAAGTGCCTGTGGTACCGCAAGAGAGGTTGGAACATTTTGTCATAGACTTCCAGCTGACATGATGGTAAAAGTGCCAAAACATAGAGCCATTACTGAAAAAGGTTGGGGCATTCCAGCAAATACTCTAAATCCAGTAGGCAATCAGCACATCATGAAAATCCATAGAGATATAGAAGAAGGTGTTGTTAAGTTTGCATGGATTAGCGTTTGTAATCCTTATCAAGACACAGCTAATGCAAATCACTGGATAAAAGCAGCTAGAGAGATGGATAATTTTATAGTCTGTTCCGATGGATATCCAGGTATTAGTGCAAAAGTGGCTGATTTGATACTTCCAACTGCTATGATTTATGAAAAATGGGGAGCTTATGGAAATGCCGAAAGGAGAACCCAACACTGGAAACAGCAAGTACTACCTATCGGAGAGAGCATGAGTGATACTTGGCAATGGGTTGAGCTTTCAAAAAGATTTAAAGTAAAAGATGTTTGGGGCGAGAGTACTTTAAGAAATGGTAAAAAACTTCCTTCTGTCATAGAAGAAGCCAAAAAAATGGGTTATGATGAAAATACTACCATGTATGATATTTTATTTGCAAACAAAAGAGCAAAAAGCTATCAAGCTAATGACCCAGTCATGGGAGATTTTGACAATACTGAAGTATTTGGAGATAGTAGAAATATAAAAGGAAGTGATGGAAAAGTTTGGAAAGGTTATGGATTTTTCATTCAAAAATACCTTTTTGAAGAGTATGCTGATTTTGGAAGAGGACATGCTCATGACTTGGCTGATTTTGACACATACCAAAGGGTTAGAGGTTTAAAATGGCCTGTTGTTGATGGAAAAGAGACTCAATGGAGATTTAACGCCAAATATGACCCTTATGCAAGAAAAGCCGGTACTGGAGATTTTGCATTTTATGGGCCACTTGCAAAAGCACTTCCACAAGGTGATTTGCGAGGTATAAAAGATAAAAAGAAAAAACCTTTACCAAATAAAGCCAAAATTTTCGCTCGTCCATATATGGATCCACCAGAAATGCCAGATAGCGAATATCCTTTATGGCTTTGTACAGGTCGTGTGCTTGAGCATTGGCATAGTGGAACTATGACCATGAGAGTACCTGAGCTTTACCGAGCAGTTCCTGAAGCACTTTGTTACATGCATAAAAATGATGCAAAAAAATTAGGCTTAAAACAAGGTGAGTTTGCATGGGTTGAAAGCCGAAGAGGAAAGATAAAAGCAAGAGTTGAGACAAGAGGAAGAAACAGAACTCCACAGGGACTTGTTTATGTTCCGTGGTTTGATGAGAGGGTTTTTATAAACAAAGTATGTCTTGATGCAACCTGTCCTATGTCAAAACAGACTGATTTTAAAAAGTGTGCAGTTAAGGTTTATAAAGCGTAAAATATGCAAATAAGTAGGCGAAATTTCATCTCTGCTCTAAGTACCTTAGGGCTTTGTACTTTTGGAGGAATTGTGTGGAGTGTAGGGCTTGATGAAGCCGTGTCGGCTCCTCTTGTTTTAAGACCTCCAGCAGCAAAAGATGAAAAAGAGTTTTTAAGCTCTTGCATAAAATGCGGACTTTGCGTGGAGGCTTGTCCTTATGATACGCTAAAGTTAGCAGAATTTGGGAGCAAAAAACCTCTTGGAACGCCTTACTTTGTGCCTCGTGAAATACCTTGCTATATGTGTCCTGACATTCCATGTGTGCCTGCTTGCCCGACTGATGCACTTGATAAAAAAAATGTCCAAAGTCAAAAAAATGGCAAAAACGCACTTGATATTAACAAAGCCAAAATGGGCGTTGCGGTAGTCGATGAGATAAGTTGCGTAGCATTTTGGGGCATTCAGTGTGATGCCTGTTATAGGGCATGTCCAATTTTGGGAAGTGCTATAAAGTTAGAATTTAAGCGAAACGAACGCACGGGCAAACACGCTTTGCTCATGCCAGTTGTGGATAGTGATTTTTGTACAGGCTGTGGGCTTTGCGAACATGCTTGTATTACTAAAAAAGCTGCTATTTTTGTGCTTCCGCGAGAGGTGGCATTAGGCGATGTTGGGGATCATTATATAAAAGGTTGGGATAAGAAAGACGAAAAAAGATTACAAAATATTGAAGTTAAAAAGCAAGATAAAAAACAAGCGGTTGATTATCTAAATGAAGGGATTTCTTATGAGTAAGTATAGGTTTTTAATCCTTAGACGAATAAGTCAAATAGGTATATTTAGCCTTTTTATACTTGCTCATGTAAAGGGCTTAAATCTCTTAAAAGGAAATCTAAGCTCATCTTTGATTTTAGATACTTTGCCCTTAGCTGACCCTTATGCGGTGGTGCAGATGTTTTGTGCTGGAGCGGTTTTGGGAGTTGATATTTTGCTTGGAGCTTTGATAGTGGTTTTGTTTTATATGATTTTTGGAGGTAGAGCATTTTGCTCATGGGTTTGCCCTATAAATTTAATCAGCGATGCAGCCGGTTTTATGAGAAAAATTTTACAGCTAAAAGACCAAAAATATATAAAACTCAATAGAAATTTTAGATATTACATACTTGCACTTAGCTTAATCGTATCTTTTATTTTAGGATATGGAGCTTTTGAGATAATAAGCCCTATTGGAATATTTTCAAGACAGATTATATTTGGCATTGGCTTAGGAAGTAGCGTTGTTTTGTGTATATTTTTATTTGACATGTTTATTTTAAAACATGGCTGGTGTGGTCATGTATGTCCTTTAGGGGCTTTTTATAGCCTAATTGGTCAATTTAGTATATTTCGTGTTAGATATGATAACGACAAATGCACAAAATGCATGAAATGTAAATGGGTTTGCCCTGAAGTAGATGTGTTAAGCATGGTAACAAAACAAAGCTCTTTAGTATATGGCAAAGAGTGCAGTAATTGTGCGAGATGTATAGAAGTGTGCGACGATGACGCACTAAGTTTTAGTTTGAAAAAATTAGGAGAAAAAAATGTTAAAAAATAGTTTACTATCAGTGATGATGGTCGGTATAATTTTGATGCTAGGCTGTGCTAGTACAAAAGTTTTTACTGAAGAAGAATTAGGGGTTAGGAAAAGTGATCTTTATAAAGAGGATTTAAAGATAAATGGCAGTGTTGAGTATTCGAGCAAGGCTCCTGGAGAATCTATAAGAATAAAACGCTCTTACGAAAATGCTCCGCCATTAATTCCTCATAGTGTGGAGGATTTTTTGCCTATTAAAAAAGATAGTAATATGTGTTTAGAGTGCCACGCTCCAGCTTATGCAAAAGACGCGGGGGCAATACCAACACCAAAAAGCCATTTGGTTTCATATAGACCAATTACAAGTTTAAAAGATGGTGTTATGCAAAAAAATGGAAGTAATTTTAAAAATACTTCAGATATCCAAACAAAAGCACATAAAAGAAGTGGTGTAAGTGCTGATAGATTTAACTGTTCACTTTGTCATGTTCCCCAATCAAATAACAAGCCACTTGTTAAAAATGAGTTTAAGGCTGATTTTAGGAGTAAAAAAGATATGAATAGCTCAAATTTAGCTGATATTTTAAACGAAGGGGTGAGCTATCAAAAATAATATAAGCTCAAGGCGAGGGTTTTTTAAAACCCTTGTCCCTAAAAAAGAATTTATTCTAAGACCACCTTATGCAGATGAAGTGAGTAGTTTTTTAAAGCATTGCATCACATGTCTTGATAAACCTTGTGTAAATGCTTGTGAAGAGAGTATAATACAAATCAAAGACGACTTGCCATATATTAGCTTTGAAAATAGTGGCTGTACCTATTGTAAAGAGTGTGCTTTATCTTGTCAAAAAGATGTGCTTCATGTGGAAACTCCGCATCAAATCAATGCACTTTTTTCAATAGATACGCAAAAATGTCTTTCATGGAATGGAGTGGTTTGTTTTAGTTGTAAAGATTATTGCGATGAAAGGGCTATCGAATTTTTTGGAATGTTTAAGCCTTTAGTTAAGGATGCTTGCATTTCATGTGGATTTTGCGTGGCTCCTTGTCCAAATGATGCTATAAAAATAAAGGAGAGCTTTTGAGAGTTTTTGTATTAGTTGTTTTATTTTTTGGTTTTTTATTTGCAAAACCTCCACATGCGAGTATAAAATCAAGTGGCAATGTCATGGATTTAGTTTTTAAAAAAGGCTTACTTTACGCAGCTACAGATAATGGTTTTATCGATATTTACGAGCTAAATTCAACAAAACTAAAGCAAAAAATAGTATTTGAAAAGATAAAAGATTTTACCAAAAATTTGATAGGGGCTAAGGTTTATAGCATAGATGTAGGCAAAAATGGTGAAATTTTATGCGTAATTCAAGGAAAATCATTTTACAGAAAACTAGTTTTAATTCAAAATGGCGAAGTTAAAATTTTGCTTAACTTAAACAAAAAGCTCATGATTAAAAAAGCAAAATTTGTAAGTGAAAATGAGGTTTTAATAGCACTTTTAAGCAATGAAATCATCTTATATGATATCAAACAAAATGCATTTATTTACAGACGAGGTTTGTCGCATTCGCAATTTTCAGACTTTGCTTTAAATGAACAAAAAAACAGACTTGCATGTAGCGATGAGAGTGGAAATGTAAGCATAATAGATGTAAAAAGTGGCAAAAAATTACAAGTTTTAAGTGGGGCAAATGTAGATAATGTTTATAAACTTGATTTTAAAGGCGGAAAAATCTTAACAGCGGGGCAAGATAGAAGAGGCATTTTATATGATTTAAAAAAAGGAAATTTTCATAGATTTGACGCTTCTTTTTTAATATATGCATGTGCTTTAAGCAAAGATGCAAAATTTGGTGCATTGCCCATTAATGAAAATAATGATATAGCGATATTTAACCTAAAAACAAAAAAACAAATCACACTTTTAAAGGGGCAAGAAAGTACTCTTAATAGTATTATTTTTATTGATGAAAATACCCTAGTTAGCGGAAGTGATGATAAAAATATAAAAATATGGAGAATAAAATGAATATTTCAAGTGTAGTGGTTCAAACAAAGCCAAGCGATGTAGATGAGTTAGTGGAAATTTTTAGCAATTGTGATTTTTGCGATTATCATTTTAGCGATAAAAAAAGCGGAAAAATAATCTTAACAATCGAAGGTGAAGGCGTAGATGAAGAGATTAAAAAGATAAAAATCATCGAGCAAACTCCACGCGTAATCAGTGCTGACATGATGATGGCTTACAGCGAAGATGAACTCGAAAAAGAGAGAGAACAAATCGAGCTAAACAACGAAATCCCAAATATTTTAAACGACGATAGTATAAAAGCCGAAGATATAACTTATTATGGAGATATTAAGAAAAAAGATATATAAAAAAATTACTCCTAGAAAGAAGACCAGATGAGTCGAAATCTATTTGATTTAGACTCATTCATCATAGGTAACTATCTAAATAGTTAAAAAAACTTCTATCTAGCTTTAAAGGACAAAAGCTTATCTTCAAGTTTGTCTGCTGCTTGTTTTAAATCAGTTGATATTTGCAATAATCCTTGTGCTATTTTTTCATTTTTTTTAGATATTTCAAGAGTTGAGATCGAATTGCTTTTTAACTCTTTTGTTATATTAGATACATTTGTTGTCTCTTTTGAGGATTTATTTATTAGCTTAATGGTTTTTTGTGTTTTTTCTTGCGTACTAGAGGCATTTTTCATTAAATTATCTGCTTTATCTCGTAACTCGTTTGTGTTTTGAGCATTTTGTATCATGTCTTCGCTTAAATTATTTATTCCTTGCAAGATAACACTGACTGTGGATTCAATTTCTCCTAAAGATTTTTGAGTTTTATCTGCTAACATTCTAACTTCATCAGCCACCACTGCAAAACCTCGTCCATGCTCTCCTGCCCTTGCTGCTTCTATGGTTGCGTTTAGTGAAAGTAAATTTATCTGTTCAGATATTTCTTTGATTAATCCTAAAACAGATTGGATTTGTGCGGCTTGATCTACTAAAGTTTTCATTCTTGATGCTAGTTCGCTTTCATTGTCGCTTGAAGTGATAATATCTTGCACAATGTTTTCAAGCGACGATATCATATTGCCCAATAAAGCGTTTGCTTCTTCGTTGTTTTGCTTTGCATCTTGAGCTAATTGGCTTGTGTATTGCATCTGTTTTTCCATGCTATCGCCAAGCTCATGTAACACTTGCATCTGTTTGCTTTGATCTGATGTGCTTTTAAATAAACTCTGTGCGTCTGTATTTAGTTTATAACTTGTATCATCAACATCTTTAGATATATCTTGAGTTACCTTGACGGTATCTTGAATTTTATGTATAAAAGTATTTATATATTTGCCAACTTTTCCAACCTCATCATGAGACTTTACGATCACTCTAGCTGTTAAATCTCCATCTCCACTTGATAAGTCTTTAACCCTTGCCATTAATTCTTCTAAAGGATTTTTTATGACATAATTTAAAGTTAAAATTAGCAATAATAAAGTTAAAATTAGTGCTACTGCAAAAATGACAATAAATCTTATATTTAATTCATCTAATGCATTATCGATCTCATCAAACGAATAAGCTATATCCATGACTCCTAAGGTGTCTCCAAGTTCTACACTAGGATGGCAAGATAGACACTCTTTTTCGGCTAAAAGTGGCAAGATAAGTCTTAATTCATGAGAAGAATTTTTTTGTACTTCAATATCCATTTTTTTAGGATTTTTAAATTGATTTTTAATGATTTCCTCATTTGACACTTGTGCATTTAAACCATATCCATCAATAACGGCTTGACTTTTATGTACTTTTATAGACTTGATGCCTTTTAGCTTAGAAGCGTCGCTTAAAGCTTTTTTAGTAATCGCTTCATCGCCCATTGCCATAGCACCTCTCATTGTTTGAAAGATGGACGAACTTAGCATATCAAGACTATCTTCACTAAGTTTGAGTGAGGATTTTTTAAATTCGCTGACGATGATAAATTGTGTAATCGAAAAGCAAACTAGTAAAATACCTAGTAATGAGAGTGAAATTTTTAAGCCTATATGCTTTTTTATTTTATTCATCGCCTAATCCTTCTTATACTTATATAACTAACATTGTAGCAAAGTAATTCAATATATTACATTAAATTAAAAATTAATTTAAATTCTTAATCTAAATATGTCGAAATTTCATAATTTTTCGAGATGTTTTTTGATGAGTTCATAAGCTTCATTAATACTTTGTAATTTTTGTGTTGCTTGTTTGATCTCCTCGCTTGTTTTTCCTTTTCCCATTAAAATATCGGGGTGATTTTGTCTTACTAAGGCTCTATATTGTTTTTTGATCTGTTCTAAAGTATCGTTTGGATCGGAGTTTAATATCTCATAAGCATCATTAAGCTTCATGACAGAATTTGCTTTTTTGTTTGCATAATAATTTTTAAAATTGGTCACTAAATTATCATAATCTTGTTTTTTTATCTTCAAAGCACTTGCAATATCTTCATTTATCATTTGCTCATGATGGCTAAAATCCTCATCAATAAAAGCCAAATTAAGTAAAAATTCCATCAAGCCTAGTCTTTTATCATAATCAAACTTTGAGATATGATGATATTTTTTTGCTATTTGCAAAGTATTTGCAAAATTTTCTTTCTCTTTTTCGTAAATTTGTTTTAATTTTTCTCGTATCTCTTGTGAATTTTCAAAAGTATTTGAAATATCGCTTAAAGTATTTTTAATCAGCTCCGCTTCTAACTCACTAACTTTGCCGTCTGCTTTTGCAACTTTTGCCATCAAAGCGACTAAAAGTCCAGCTTCATGATTTTCCAAATCGCCCATAAAACTCTTTTTTTTGTTTAAATCTATCCGATTTGTCGCAGGTTTTTTGGCAAACTCTTTGGTCAAAATGAAAAAAATAATACCCACAATTATAACTACGACAACACTAACCATGTAAAAAATCTCCCGAACCATTTGCTGAGGTAACAGCATAAACGATCTCTCTAGCAAACATTAAAAGTGATAAAATTAAACAAATAATAGAGCTCATGAATAGCAAAGTGATAAAGGTAAAATCACTAAAATTAAATGAAATACTTAAAAACATACTAATCATGACAAATGCTACAAAAAGCCCTGTTGAGGTCATGAGTAAAATCGAAAGATTGATATTTTTTATCCGTTTTACCAAGGTGTCTTTTTGTTTCATGATGAGTTTATCACATTTTTTATTTTTTTGTAAATACTCGTCTATTTTTTCTAATCTATCGACAATTCTTGCAAGTCTGCCTGTAAAAACTGCTAAAAATCCAGAAACTCCAGCAATCATGAAAACAGGAGTAATTGATAATTGGATCATTTCTGAAACGGATTTGATACTTTGAACTTCCATATGTTTTATCCTTTTTTGTTAATTATAATATATTTTTTTAATTATTTGATAAATTCTATGAAAAATATGTGAATTTTCGCATAATTTGATTAGATTCTAAGTATAATTTTGTCAAAATAATAAACTTAAGTTTTTAAAGGGCAAAAATATACATGTGTGGAATTGTCGGTTACATAGGAAATAAAGAGAAAAAAGAGTTTTTACTTCAAGGCTTAAAAGAGCTTGAATATCGAGGATATGATTCTGCAGGGATAGCTACTTTAAGTTGTGGTACTTTAGACTCATTTAAAAGTGTCGGCAAACTTGAAAATTTAGTCCAAAAAACGAAAGATTTTAAAAGTGAAAACTTTGGTGTTAGCATAGGGCATACAAGATGGGCAACTCATGGAAAACCAACTGAAGCAAACGCTCATCCGCATAGAGGCGAATTTTCGTATGTCGTGCATAATGGCATCATTGAAAACTATCAAGAAATTAAGCAAAAATTACAAAAAAATGGTGTTAAGTTTTTAAGCGAAACCGATACTGAAGTTATCGTCCATCTTTTTGAATATCACATAAAACAAGGTTTTGATAGCTTTGGTGCATTTGAAAAAACCATACAAGAGTTAAAAGGTGCATATGCTATACTTCTCATGAGTAAGATCGATGAAAATAGTCTATTTTTCGCAAAAAATGCCGTGCCTTTACTCATAGGGCAAAATAATGAAAATGAGAGATTTTGTAGTTCCTGTACCACTCCACTTATCAATTTTGCAAATCAAGTGATTTACTTAGAAGATGGAGATTATGGGGTAATAAACCAACAACAAATCATCTTAAACGATAAAGATTTACGTCAAAAACAATTAAATTTTACGATGCTAAATTGTGATAAATTATCTTGCCAAAAAGATGGCTTTAGATATTTTATGGAAAAAGAGATTTATGAGCAAAGTGCAGTTTTGAGTGAAACTATCATGGGTCGAGTATATGATGATAAGATTATTTTAGATGAATTTAAAGAAGATTTTTTTGATGATGTTAGTAGTATAAAAATCTGTGCTTGTGGTACGAGTTATCATGCTGGAATGGTAGCAAGTTATCTTTTTGAAAGGCTAGCTAAACTTAGTTGTGATGTTGAGATTGCAAGTGAGTTTCGGTACAAAGAGCCATTTTTAAGCAAACATACTCTTTTTGTGGTTATTTCTCAAAGTGGTGAAACTGCTGATACTTTGGAGGCTTTGAAGATTGCAAAAAAAGAAGGATTGAAAACTTTAGCGATTTGTAATGTCGATAACTCCTCTATGGTTCGTTTAGCTGATATGACTTTGCTTACACGAGCTGGCATAGAAAAAGGAGTTGCAAGCACAAAAGCCTTCGCAACTCAAGTGGCAACTTTATGGATAATAGTCTTATATTTAGCCTCAATACGAAAAAGCATAAGTGAGCAAAAACTAAAACAAGAGATCAAAGCACTTTTACAAATTCCTAAAATTTTAAGCGTAAATAAGGCTTTGCATGACAAAATTCATCGACTCTCAAAGCGCTATTTACATGGGCATGGATTTTTTTATATTGGAAGAGATATTTTTTATCCACTTGCCTTAGAAGGTGCTTTGAAGCTTAAAGAAATCAGTTATCTTCATGCTGAAGGTTATGCGGCTGGAGAGATGAAACACGGACCGATTGCACTTGCTGATAGTGAGCTTTTTACTATAGCTTTGATGCCTAAAAATATTTTATATAAAAAGACAAAAAGCAATGTTGAAGAGCTAGGTGCTAGAGATACAACCTTGCTTGCTATCTCTCCATATGAGCTTGATATTGCTGATGATTTTATAAAAACAACTTTGCAAGATCATGAAATGTGCGAGTTTTTTGAGATGATGCTTATCACTCAACTTATAGCCCTTGAGATATCTATTAGATTAGGAAATGATGTAGATATGCCAAGAAATTTAGCTAAAAGCGTAACGGTGGAATAAAATGAAAACACAAAGAAAATTATCTATATTATTTGTTGCTATAATCTCAATAGCTTTTATTACTCTTATTACTATGGTGGCATTTAGCTTTTATACTTTAGGAAGTAGGCAAGCAGAACAAAAGGCAAATCTGACTACAGAGCTTGTAAGAGATGGGCTAACAGCTCACATGATGAATGGTATAATGGAAAATAGAGAATTTTTCTTAAATAAAATCGAGCATATAAAAAACATAGATGAACTTTGGATAACAAGGTCAAAATCTGTTATTAAGCAGTACGGAGATGGTTTAAGAAACGAACTTCCGCGAGATAGCATAGATAAAGATGTGTTAAAAAATGGTAAAACTTATAGAAAACTTTATGAAAGTACAGATAGTGTAAAATTGAGATTTACTGTTCCTTATATAGCTACAGCTTCAGGAAGTACAAACTGTATGAGTTGTCATGATGCAAGAGAGGGAGAGATTTTAGGTACTATTAGTATGATTTTTGATGTAACTGATTTAAGAAATGATAGTATAGTAGCTATTTCATACATCGCTTTGATAGCGATTTTAGTACTGATTTTAGTACTTATAGTGCTAAATAAATCTTTAAGACCTATTTGGGAGCTTTTTAATTCTATAAATTCTGTAATGGGTTTTGCAAATAATGGTGATTATTCGAAGCGTATATTGATTGATCAAAAACATGACGAAAGTAAGCAAGTAGCAAATTGGATCAATAGCTTTTTAAATAAGCTAGAGAACACTCTTGATGGCATTCAAGCTAATGCTGAAGAGTTTTTGATCTCATATAAGCACATTCAAAATGATCCTTTATTGGATGCTGAAAGAGTTATCGTACAAATGGCAGATATTTATAGATTTAAAAAGACTATAGAGTTTGACACAGATAAAGCGACCGTTTATGAAAGAATAGCTATGATTTTCAAAAAACATCTTAATTTGGATAATTTTAGTTTTTTTGAATCAAATAGCAACACAGGAGAAGTAACTTGTGTGTATGGCAAAGATAAAAAAGCAGTTTTAAATGAAAATATAAAAAAGAGAGCTTTAAGGACTCAACATTGTGTAGCTTCAAATCAGTTTGAGGATATTTGCCAATTAAAAGATAATAAAAATAGCCATTATCTTTGCATTCCATACAATATAGGAGAAGATTTTGATTTGTTTGTGCATTTCTCCTTTGACAATGCAGAATTATTAAAAAGTACGAAAAAATTACTTCCTAAGATAGAAAATTATATTGATGCTGCTAAGCCAGAACTTATCAGTAAAAATTTAACAGAAATTTTAAGACTTTCTTCTACGACTGATCAGCTTACAGGACTTTATAATAGAAAATTTTTAGACGAATTTATAGAAAAAGCGACTTCTCAAACGCTTAGAAATAGCGGAAATTATGGAATTTTAATGCTTGATATTGACTTTTTTAAATCAGTAAATGATACTTATGGTCATGATGTGGGTGATTTAGTCATCGAGGTGCTAAGCGAGTCCATTTTAAAATGCATTCGAGAAGCTGACATTGCATTTAGATATGGCGGAGAAGAGTTTTTAATTATGCTTTATAATTGCGATTATGATAGTATAGATTTTATAGCAAATAAAATACGAATAACATTTGCTAATGAAGAGATAAAGACAAACAGGGGCGATACTTTTCATAAAACCGTTAGTATTGGGTATTCAAATTTTCCAATAGACAACAAATCCATGTGGTCTTGCATAAAATTTGCCGATATTGCCCTTTATAAAGCTAAGCAAACTGGTAGAAATAGAGTGATTAAATTTAGTCCAATTATGCTAAACAATGAAGAACAGCAAGCTTACTCTTCTTAGTTTAATCTACTCTTAGAGTATCAAGATGTGTAATTGAGAAAATATTAAAGCCACCTTGATATTCGTATTTTAAACTAAGTTTATGATTTTTTAAAATATTTTGCACGATATAAAGCCCTAAGCCAAAGCTTTTTTTATTGTTTTCATGATTTCCTTGTATAAATGGCTCAAGATAAAAACTAAGCTCATGCTCTAAAGCTTTGCCACGAGATATAAAATTTATCTCATGTTTATTGGCAATTATTTTTATTTGATTGTCTAGCGAATATTTCAATCCATTATCAATCAAGTTTTTTAAAGCTACACTAAAAAGTTTAAAATCAACGCTTAAGCTCATGTTTTCAGTCATGCTAAAGCTTATATTTTCTTTGTTAGCCATGACTAAATCAATAGCTTCATCAAACAAATCAACCAATCTATAAGTTTTTATATTTAAATGAATTTGTGAAGTTATCTGTTCAATGGTCGCAAATTCGTTTATCAATTTTTCAAGTCTATTAAAAGCATCGATTAGCCTTTGTTGATGTTTTCCTTTTTCCATCATTTCAGCTGTAATGCGTCCTTTTGTGATGGGAGTTTTTAACTCATGCATAATATTTCGTAAAAACAATTGTCTTGACGAGTTTAATTTTTGTATTTGACTTACCGCATGACAAAATGCTTTTGAAACTTCTGCTATTTCGTCATCTCCTTTAGCTTTACAAGAGATGTTTTCAAACTCTCCTTTAGCAAATTTATCGATCTGTCTTTTTAGAGATCTTAATGGTTTTAGTTTGCGAATAGTTACTATGTAAGCGAGTAAAACAACGAGAAAAACCAAAGCAAAAATCATCTTAATAACATCATATCTATAAGGCTGATAGCCACTATCTTTAAGTAAAAGTAAATTTTCATTATGTTTAATTTTAAGATAGTGATTTTTTTGATATACAAGTATGGCACTTTCGCCTGTTTTGTTTTTTTGTGCTTGTAGTACTTTTGCATTTTTTAAGATATCGCTTTTTAGATTTTCATTTAAAATCTCATCAATGCTATAGGCTTGAATTTGTTTAATAAAGTCCTCTTTGCTTGTGTTTTTATCCAAATGATACAAGGAGGCATTTGCGATAAAAGAGTATTTTAAATTTAACTCTTTTGTATATTTTTGTTTGTCATATTGTGTTTGCCAAAGATAAGCTAGTACTATACTTGCACTTGAGAGTAAGAAAAAAAATGTAATACTAAAAAATACAGATGAAATCCTCATTTTACAAATTTATACCCAACGCCACGAACTGCATGAATGTTTTTTGGATTTTTTGGATTTTCGCCGATTTTTTGCCTAATTCGTCCGATTATTACATCTATACTTTTGTTTGTAGTCTCTTCATTGATCGCTTCACAATTATAAATTAACTCCTCTCTTGAAACGACTCCGCCCGCTTTTTTCATGAGGTAGCTAAGTATGCCATATTCAGCCGCAGTTAGCACTAAAGGAGTGTTTTTATATGAGATTAGCATTTGATTTTCATCTAAAATAAAATCGCTTTTTATTTCTGTTTTCTCATGAATAAGCGTTTTTTGTCTCCTTAAAAGGCTTTTTATTCTAGCTCTTAATTCAAGTGGATCATAAGGTTTTGGCAAATAATCATCAGCCCCATAATCTAGTGCCGCAACTTTGTCATTTAAGTCATGTCTAGCCGATGATATGATGATGGGAATATCGTGATTTTGTCGTATCTCTTTGCAAACATCAAGCCCGTCAATACCGGGTAAAGTAAGATCTAAAATAAGCAAATCAAACTTACTAGTATTTAAAGTAGAAATCCCGATATATGGATCTTCAGCCGTTGTTACTTTCATGTCAAATTGTTCTAAATATTCAGTAAGTATTTCGGCTAATTCCAAATCATCTTCTATAAGTAATATCTTTATCATGATTATCCTTTTAAGTAAGGATTTTATCTTATTTTGATTGAATTTTTAATTAATAGCAAAAAAGCGATGTGAGTTTAATTATTTTTTTGTATTTTTTTAGCTACAATAGATAAAAAATTATAATGGAAAACAACCTCATGAAAAGTATTTTAAACAAATTTAGCACATTTAATCTTATTATATTAGCAATTTTAATTAGCATCATATTGCAAAGTGTATTTTTACTAGCCATATATGATGATGCAAATGTATATTTTAACGGACACTTTGTACCTCTTTGGACTCATGACGCAGGTCTTTACGGGTATTATGCAAAAAAAATATTAAGCGGACACAACTATCCTTTTATATCCACTTATACCCCCTCATGGCTTTTATATTTTGTAGTAAAAAATACGCCATTTTCTCTTGAGCAATGTATGTTTTATCTTCCTGTTTTGATATCTAGCTTGATAGTTATACCGATTGTTTTGATGTTTAAAATGATAAATCAAATAAAACTAGGAGTTTTTGCAGGGATTTTATCCACCTTAACGCTAGCTTATTATTATAGAAGCTTTTTTGGATATTATGATACTGATATTTTAAATATATTTTTCCCGCTCATGGTCATTTTATCTTTGATGAAATTAGAGCAAAACAAAGCATATTTGCTTATTGGTGGCTTTAGTATGCTTGGATTTAGTTTATGGTATCACTCCTATCTTAGCATAGCGGTTAGTATCATTGGTATGTTTGCATTTTATACTTTGCTTTTCAAAAGAGATGAGAGTAAAAATTATCTAGCTATGGCGGTATTGTGCGTACCATTTTTTCATTTTGCTTTGTGGATTAAGGCATTATCGATTGTTATCATTTTTATCATATCTTTTTTCTTAAAAAATTCAAAATTTTATCCACTTTCGTTTTTGATTGTGTTGCCTGTTATGATAGTTCAAAAACATACTATTTTATCAAGATTTAATAACTATTTGAATAAAACAGATGAGATAAAATATAATGGCTTAAGCTTGCTAAATCAGTTAGGTCTAGTGGCAGAAACACAAGGCATCTCTTTAAATAGCTTAGGAGAGTTACTTAGTATTCATATTTCACTAGCATTTTTAGGTATTTTTGGTTTTGTATATTTGTGCTTTGTTGAAAAAAGATTTATCATCTTTACGCCTTTAGCACTTCTTAGCTTAGCCTCTTTATATATAGGAGAGAGATTTGCTTTTTATGGAGTTGTGCCTGTTAGTATAGGACTTTGTTATTTTATGTATATTTTAAGCCAATATTTACCGAGATACAAAAACAAAGCTCTTTATGCTTCGTTGTGTGTATTGTTAGTCCTATATACAAATCACGCTTTTAATTTTGCCAAAACTGAAACCCCAGTGCTAAACAAATCAGACTTAGAAGTGCTATCAAAAGTCCCAAAAAAAGGGAGGCGTGTTGCTCTTTCTTGGTGGGATTATGGCTATCCTTTGATGTATGAGCTTAATGCTATAGTTGTAACGGACAATGGCAGTAGCACAAAAAGAGGTAATTTTTTAATAGCAAAGCTTTTATTTGATCAAAACCAAAGCTTCATATCCAATGCTTCAAAACAAATTTCAAATATAAAATTGAAAACTTGGGCAGTTGAGTCACATTTTTTAAAAAACTTTTCACTTAAAGATGCCTTTAAAAGACTTTCTAAACCTACTAAAGCTAAATTACCGACTTATTGGTTTTTAAATACAGATCTCTTAAGTATTGCCCCTACGATCAAATCTTATGCCGAGTTCAATCCAAAAACAGGCAAAAAAGAAAATCACGGCTTTTTAGTCTATATCAAAAAATCAAACCAAATCAAATTTGACAAACAAAGAGGCACATTGATGCTTAACGGCAACAAATTTCAAATCAGCTCTTATACAAATACCAAAACCAAAGAGTTTCGAGCATATAAAGGCATCAACTTACACTTCGTACAAACTCCAACTCACTATTTAGTTTGCACGGCAAATATCTATAACTCCTTTTTAGTTCAAGCGTTATTGTTTAAAAAGATAGACAAAAATGCTTTTGATATCATTGCTCAAAATGATAATGCAGTAGTCTTAAAAGCAAAATGAGACAAAAATATGATATAATTACATCACTTTGACAAAAAGGAAAAGCACATGACGATAAGAATTGAAAATGTAGATGATCAGCTTTTACAAGCTTTAAAAAGCATGGTAGCCTTAAGACCAAATGCCTTCATGACGCAAGAACAAAGCCAAGTGGACACCATAAAAGAAGAGTTGCAAAAAGATATCGAGCTATATAGGCAAGGAAAATTGGAGATTGTAACTTTAGATGAATTAAAAGAGCACTGCTCACAATGGTAGTATTTAAAAGTAGATTTAAAAAAGAATTAAAAGCTATATTTGATTATATTTCGTTAGATAGCGAGAGTAGAGCTTATGATTTTATCAACGCCTTATTTGATAAATTTCAACTCATAGAGCAAAGTCCATATGCTTTTAGGAAGTCTTTAAGTTTTAATGATGAAAATATAAGAGATTTCATATATAAAGGCTATGTGATACCATATCTTATAGATAATGATATTGTGTTGATACTTGGCATCTACAAAGAAAATATTTAAAAATAGTGTTGTATTTTCTTGACATTACATCAAAAAATTGATACAATCTTTCAATTACTTTATATAAGTGTATATAGAGTAAAAATTTAAACTAAGGAGTAAGCCATGAAAAAGGGTTTTACTATGATTGAGTTGATCTTCGTGATCGTTATTTTAGGTATTTTAGCAGCAGTAGCAATTCCGAGACTTGCAGCTACAAGAGATGATGCTGAGATTTCAAAAGCAGCTTCAAACTCAGCTACTTTAGTGCAGGACTTAGGTTCTTACTATACAGCACAAGGAGAGTTTGGTTCGTGGAAAACGATGACTCAAGTTGATGTTAATGGTTCTACAGATATTACTAAAACAGCAGCAGGTACTGCAGAACTTAAACTAAAAGGTAAAAAGTGTGTTAAATACACTGCTGAGATAAATGGTACTTTGGTAGTAGAGCAGGGTACTGATAAAACAAATAATATTTGTAAAGAACTTTATAAAGTTCCAGAGTTTGCTGATTTAGGAGCTGGTAAAAAAATCACACATACTTTCGGTGGTTCTGGCATAAAAAGATAAGCTTATCTTAGAATTTTATAACAAACAAACCTCAAGATATCTCTCTTGAGGTTTTTTAGTTTTTAAAGGTTATTGTATGAGAAAAGCTTTTACTATGATAGAGTTGATTTTTGTTATCGTTATCTTAGGCATATTAGCCGCAGTCGCTATACCAAGACTTGCAGCTACTAGAACTGATGCACTTGTTACTACTTATCTTCAAAATTTTCGTTCATCTTTGACTGATATTGCTTCTTACTACACAGCTAAAGGAGAATTTCTTGCCATGAGAGATATGACTAAGATCAACAACTATGATGATGCAAACAAAAGCCTAAAAGCAGGAGGTGTGGTATTTTTCATGACTGATATTGGAGGTGGTGCTAAAGAAAAATGCATTAAGTTTGATTTTAACTCAGATGGAAATCTTACTATCACTTCAGTCCCAAGCCCTAATGGTCAAGCTTGTAAATATCTACAAAAAGATAGCACTTTTAAGAGTTTAGAAAAATCATATCAATTAGGAGGAAAAGGCATTGCTTATTATTAAATCACAATCAAAAAGAGCATTTACAATGATGGAGCTCATCTTTGTTATAGTAATTTTAGGCATTTTAGCAGGAGTTGCGATACCAAGACTTACGGCTACAAGAGAAGATGCTATCATCACAAAAGCTAGATCAGATGTCGCATCGATAAGAAGCTCTATTAAAACTATAAGAGCAAGAAGAGTTTTAGAAGGTAATCCAGGCTATTCGCCGTCTTTACTAGATGCAAGTTTAACAGCAACTAATAATAGTGCTAAAGACTCTGGTCCGTTATTTGTAGGTATTTTAGACTATCCTATACAAGCTAAAAATGACAAAAATCATTGGCGCAAAATTGCATCAAGTAGAACAGGGGTGGAGACATATCAATTTCAAATCAATGGTAGTGATAGTGTAGATTTTGATTATGATCCAGTGAGTGGTACTTTTGATTGTAATCATACTAAACAAAGTACGAAAAAAAATTGTGCTAAACTGACTGAATAAAAATGTACTTAAAATGATCTATATGTAAAGTTGAGTTTTTTTTGCTTAACTTTACATTATTTTTAAAATCTTCCGTGATTTTAATAGTTTTTAAGCATAAAAAATATATAATCACATTTCTTTTTTTAAAAAAATGTCAAGGTAGCTCAGCTGGTTAGAGCGCTGGTCTCATAAGCCGGAGGTCGGGAGTTCAAGTCTCCCTCTTGACACCAATTGTTTTTATAACCCCTATATTTGGGGCATGACTTGGATAAGCCTTTACATCAATCAAACGGCTTTTTTTGCGAATATTTTCAATAATGTTGTTTGCAAAAAGTATGATGAAGGTTTAAATAGATTTACTCTCTTTTATGAAATTAATGCAAAAAAAGTAGATTTACTTAAGTTGTTTTTTGGCAAAATATTAGGTTTTGCGAAAAAAATTCACTATAATAAATTACAACAATCACAAAAAAAAACTTACAAAAAAAATATCTCAAATTTATTTTACAATTTCAAGAAATATCTCAAATTTATTTTACAATTTCAAGTTTTTTATTTCGGCATATTATCACTTTGTGATCCATTTAAGCAGCTTGATTTTGTCCCGCAAAAAACAAGAAGAGAATATGAGTATTTTAACCATACTAAGCTCATCTTTAAATACAAGACGAGCCTTACTATCAAGCAAGGCAATATCAAAGCTATCTTTAAATATATCGATTTTTAGAAAATATTTAAATATCTCAAATTTATTTTACAATTTCAAGTTTTTTATTTCGGCATATTATCACTTT
>PDWI01003268.1_pt1 | contig 23029 bp, 19 predicted proteins | sample 1430891 | NCBI WGS metagenome assembly PDWI01 (sample SAMN01162508, study PRJNA174530) | Oral metagenome, whole genome shotgun sequencing project. | biome: Marine environment; feature: Marine mammal; material: Swab sample of the gingival sulcus; isolation source: swab sample of gingival sulcus... | reverse complement strand
GCAAAGCGGACATTGGCATTTTTCGGCTCATTGCCAAGCAGTTTCCTGATCGGTTTTACCGCCGATTCATCACCAATATCCCCCAGCACATTCAGGGTGTGGATAAGAAAATCAGGGTCATCATTTTTAAGATTATCAATCAGGAAGGGGACTGCCTTGGGGCCGATGGCCGCCAGCTCCTTTTTGGCATAAGTCCTCATATGGGCGTAATGCGAACGCAGGGTATCGTTAAGTTTACTTAAAGAGACCTGATCCTGCACCTCGGCAAAGATGGAAAGAATCATAAAATCAATCTCATTATCTGTACCCATCCGCTCGGCCAGACGGTGCATGGCGGTCGGCGTGCCAACCTGTCCCAGCGACTGCACGGCAGCAAAAATCAGCTCACGGTTGGCCGAATAGAGATAATCGGTCAGGGCGTTGGTAGCCAGCGGGTCTGCAACCTGCCCCAAGGTTTTGACAATGAGCATAATCAGGGCCTCATCATCGGTAGCGGCAAGTATTTCCAGCAATGCGGGGACCGCCTCATCAAAATGAAGTTCGCCCACCACACTGATCAAATGGGTTTTATCCCTGATTTTCGGCTCTTTAAGAAAGGTAACCAGTAATTCCGGGTAGGCCATAAGGTTAGACAGCATGGTTTCCCTGACAATGGGCAGTTCATCGGTTACCTCCTGATGCTCGTTTAACAAATACAGAAGCAGCGGCGTGGAAAAAGAGGCATCTCCCCGTGAAAGCTCGTAAATCAGCCGGTTTTGGGTCTGCTTGTCAACCCGCCCCAGATGCGAAAGCACGATTTGGGCCTTCATCGAGTCGCCCGTTTTGATATTATCCTGAATTTCAGCAATCATGTCCTGCACATTCAATTCTGTCATGGTTTCTACCCGCTTAAAATCATTTTTTTTCTTGCAAGTTTATCAGCATCTGGGAACCTTGAATAATTAGAGATTTCAATCAAATTCGAGGCACAGGAGAAAATTTACCGCAGGCATATACTTAATATTCCAAGGATAAATTTTCTACTGTAACGAAGAAGTTGGAAGAAATATCAATTATTCAAGGTTCCCGCCAGGTTATGGCAGCCAGCTTCCCCCTATCCTCTTTATCACATTAAAGCCGCCGGACAAAACAAGATTATTGGTTCTGCCGTGATGGTCAAGGATTCTCTGCATTTCATATGAACGGGAACCGGCATTACAAAAAATTATCATGGTCTTGTCGGTCGGCAGCTCTGCCCAGCGGTCTCTAAGCTGTTCATAGGGCATGGCACGCCATAAATCCTTACCGAATTTATCGGCAAAGGGCCTTACCTGAACCGGATGACGAACATCCAGCACCACCCAGTCAGGATGAGAAGACGGATCTTCCATCCACTGATAGAAGACATCCATATCAATCTTTCTCATCAGACCATCACAGATATTGCTCGCCACATAGGCAGCGGCGTTGATCGAGTCTATCGCCGCAGAAAATGGCGGGGCGTAGGCCATCTCCAGATTGGCAAAATCCTCAATTACCGCACCATTGGCAATGCTGACCGCCGCCGCATCAATGCGTGCCGAAATGCCGTCATTCATGGGGCCTATGCCCTGAAAACCAAGCACCCTTCTGGTGCGTTTATCAAAGACCAGCTCAAAACAGGCAACCTCCTGGCCCGGAAAGAAATGTGCCCGATCCGCCGGAGAGGTAAGGGATACATCGGCATCAAAGCCTTCGGCCAGGGCTGCCTCCAGACTAAGGCCCGCCGCCCCGATACACATATCAAAGCCCTTCATAATAAAGGCGCCAACCGCTCCCTTAAAAACCGTGGGAATACCGGCCATATTATCACCGGCAACCCGGCCCTCCTTGTTGGCAAGGGAGCCAAGCGGGGCAAAGAACCTTCTGCCGCTGACCAGATGCGGGATTTCCACACAATCCCCGGCTGCATAGATATTTGGATCAGAGGTCTGCATCCTCTGATTGACCACTATGGCACCCATGGCAGAGACATTAAGGCCGGCCTCTTTCGCCAGTTCTGAACGGGGGCGGACTCCGGCGGCCATAATGACCATATCGGCCTCAATGGTTCGCTTACTGGTTTTAAGACCGGTTACCACGCCATTTTTGCCAAGAATTTCAACCGCACCTTCCCCCAAAAACAGGTTTACCTGATGATCACGGAGATGTTTAGCCAGAATGGCCGCCATCGGCCAGTTAACGATTCTGGGCAATAGCTGATCCATAAATTCAACAATCGAGGTTTCAAGCCCCCATAAATCGGCAAAGGCCTCGGCCATTTCAATCCCGATGGCCCCGCCGCCGATCACCACCACCTTGCCGACCTTGCCCTTAGCCACCCGATCCTTGATTTCGATGGCCTTATGCAGGTCGCTAATGGTAAAAACCCCGTCCAGATCGGTGCCGGCAATGGGCAGAACCAGAGGGCTGCTGCCGGTTGCCAGAAGCAGTTTATCATAATCAAGCTTTTGTTTTTCTCCAGTCTCAACCTGCTGAACTTCAACATTTTTTTCCTGACGGTTAATGGCTGTGGCCCTGGTTGAAGTCAAGACTTTCACCCCCTTGGCCTGCCTGAAGAAAAATTCATCACGCAGCATATGAAAATTGGTTGACCGCAGTTCCTTTTCATCTGCAACATCGCCGGAAACATAATACGGTATGCCGCATCCCCCATATGAAACCAGACTGTCCTGATCGATAATGGTTACCTCGGCATAGGGATTTACCCGCATGATTCTGCTGGCAGCCTTTGGCCCGGCTGCAACCCCGCCGATGATTAAAATTTTCTCTTTCATTTAATCCTCCGTAAAATTATTAACAAACAGGATTATATGTACATGCAGGGTTCATTTTTTCAATATTTTTTTTTGCAGCCGCCCACCCCTATCGTGGCAGGTTAATGGTGAAAGTAGTGCCTTCATTTTCCCTGCTGACCACGGTAATTTCTCCGTGGTGCAGGTCAATGATATTCTTGGTGATGGCAAGCCCCAGGCCGGTTCCCTTTGATTTATCGGTGTAGAAGGGGGTAAAGATTTTCTCCAGTTTTTCCTCGGCCATGCCTACGCCGCTGTCACTGACCATAATTTTTACGCCCAAGCCGTCCATCTCGGTAACAACCCGGATTTTGCCGCCTTCATTAACCGCCTGCAAGGCGTTGATCAGGATATTGAGCAAGGCCCGGTAAAACTGCTCCTTGTCCAGATTGATCGGCTGCAGCCTGGGGCAAAGCTCGGCAGACACCTCAATTTTACGCTCCTTGGCCTGAGATGAAATAAAAACCAGGGCCTTGTTTACCATCTCATTAACATCGCCCCTGGTAAATTTGGCCTCCTGCGGTCTGGCAAAGTCCAGAAATTCCACCACAATATTATTTAATCTTTTGGTTTCATTAACAATAATATCAGATAAATGGGTGTTTTCCGGTGAAATCCTGCCAAGTCTCTTACCCAGAATTTCCGCCGTGCTTCTAACAATGCCCAGCGGCGATTTAATTTCATGGGATACGGTCGCCACCATAGTACCAAGATGAGCTAGTCTCTTGCTTTGATTAAGTTTTTCTTCAAGATTTAGCCGCTCAAGGGCCTTTTCCTCCATTTTTTTTCCAGCAATCGACACAATCACCGTCAGCACCATAAAAAGCATGGTCATCACCGCCGCTGAGACCATGATGATATTTCTTTGCAAGGCAACAATGGCACCATATTCACTAGACAAATCCTGAGTAATTTCAATTACTCCCATAATAATATCGCCGCTTTTGCCATCGGCCTTGACCTGCCTGAAGGGAATACAGGTCTTGAGCTTGCAGCCCATTTCATTACGGCCCGGTATCAGGCTTTGCAGCCGCCCCGGGTAAATAAATTTGGAATTTGACTGCCCGTCAAGGGCTTTCAGATAGCTGACGCCGCCCAGATCTTCCTTACCCACCAGTTCCGCAACCGTGGAATAGGAAATAATATTTTTCTTTGAATCATAGATAGTTACCGAATCTATTTTCAGGCCGTGGATGATGCCGCGGATAATCTTGTCCAGTTGTTCAAACTGCTCGGCATTGCTAAGGGCTATGCCGCCGTAACGAATCACCGCCTCGATAACAAAACGCCGGAATACCTGCTGATTCAAGTTTTCTGCCAGCAAGAGTGAATACTCCTCACTCTGCTCCAGCATAACCTTTCTGGTATGATCCGAGATAATCCAGGAAAGAACAAGGGTAAAGACCAGAATTACGCCGATACTGGAAAAGGAAAAATATTTAAGCAGCCTAAAAGATTTAAGGCCCGAATCAAGCTCTTTTTTTTTCACCGATTCAACCTAAAAAAAATGGCTATTTGATTCGTAAAACCAAATAGCCATATCAATATTCTCGGCCTTTAGTCCCCCGGCAAAATCAGGAAAAACTAATTGGCCTTTTTACGTAAATAAGCAGGAATTTCAAGGAGTTTATCATCTTTCCATCTATCCTGCACCGACTTTGAATGACTGGAGCCGATCCCATCGCCAAGATTTTCAAAAGAGGTAAAATCCGGCCTGGGCATCTTGGCAATTCCGTCATAATTATTATTGGGGCGGGCCGGAATAACGGACACGGGGGGATCATTCTGCCTATCTGACTGACTTAACTTCTGCAAATCTCCCCTTCGGGAAATGGAATCACTTTTCTGTAAAATATCCCCCACTCCGGTAGCAATGACCGTTACCTGCAGCTCATCGCCCAAATTATCATCATAAACGCAGCCAAGCACCACAATGGCATCATCATCAACCTGTTCCTGAATAAGGTTACTGGCCGCCGCATACTCCGGCAGACAAAGGGTCTCCTTGGATGCGGAAATATTGATCAGCAGCCCCTTGGCCCCGCTGATGCCGACATCTTCCAGAAGCTGGTTGTCAATGGCCTTTTTCGCCGCTTCAACCGACCGGTCTTCGCCGGAAGCAGAACCGATTCCCATAATGGCCGGTCCCACCTCCTTCATCACCCGCCGCAGATCAGCAAAGTCGGCATTGATAATGCCCGGAACATTGATCAGATCCGAAATCCCCTTCACCGCCTGCAAAAGCACGCTGTCCGCCATCCTCAGCATCTCGTCCAGCTTGGAATTTTTCTGCATCATGGTCAGCAGCCGATCATTGGGAACGGTGATAATGCTGTCAACATGCTTACGCAATTCCTGCCAGCCTGCCTCGGCATATTTGGTTCTCAGCTTACCTTCAAAGCCAAAGGGCTTGTTGACCACGGCAACGGTCAAGGCCCCCAGCTCCCGGGCCACCTTGGCTACCACCGGGGCCGCTCCAGTGCCGGTGCCGCCGCCCAGTCCGGCAGTAACAAAAACCATATCGGCACCAATCAGGGCATCCTTGATCTCCTCGATTGATTCATGGGCTGACTGACTACCGATTTCAGGGTCGGCCCCGGCCCCTAATCCCTTGGTTATATTGGGACCAAGCTGCAGCTTTACATCCGCAAGGGATAATTTAATTGCCTGTTTATCCGTATTGGCAGCTATGAAATCCACACACTTGAGTCCGCCGCTGATCATGGTGTTAATGGCATTGCCGCCGCCGCCGCCTACCCCGACCACCTTGATTTTGGCCGCTGCCTCTTCTTCTGCCATCCTAAAAGATTCCACCGTTACCTCTCAAAGTTAATTTACGACCAATGAAAAACCCTCTCTGCCGACACCGCATCCTATCTTTTTATCCAGCCCATAATCCGGTCAAAAAATGACTTTTCCCTGACAATACCATGAACATTATGTTTGCTGCCATAAATAGTCAAACCGGCTGCGGTAGTAAAGCCAGGATTTTTCAACTTATCAATATCTCCTGAGATATTAACAGGATAACCAATTCTCACCGGCAATTCAAACATTTCCTCGGCAAGTTCCACCAGATTCGCCAGCAGGGCCGTACCGCCGGTAATCACCAGTCCGCCCTTGATACAGCTCTTATTGCCGGAAACCACCAATTCCTTATTGACCATTTTAAGGATCTCGACCACCCTGGCATTGATAATCTCAACCAGCAGCCTCTGGGTAATCGGCGTCGGCTCACGGTGTCCCACGGTAGGGACATCCACCACCAGATTGGGTTTGATTGTATCAGGCAAGGCATTACCATAATCCCTTTTCAATCTTTCTGCATCCTGCATGGTGGTTCTAAAACTCTCGGCCAAATCAAAGGTCAGATAATGTCCGCCGATGGCAAATTCGCAAGTATGCCTGATGGTGCCATCGTAAAAAACAGCCAGATCGGTGGTGCCGCCGCCGATGTCCAGCAGGGCCACCCCAAGCTCCAGTTCGTCATCACTCAAGGCCGCTTCCGCCGAGGCAATGGACTCCAGGGCAAAACCGGCAACCTCAAGGCCGGCCATGTTACAGCAGGTATAAAGGTTGTCAACCGCATTCTTGTCAGCAGTAACCATATGCACATTGGTAGCCAGCCGCACGCCGGTCATACCGACCGCATTCTGGATTCCGGTATGATCATCAACCATGTACTCCTGCGGCATCACGTGAATAACCTGCTGATTTTCAGATATTTTTACGGTGCTGGCCGCAGTAATAACATCATTTATATCATCCGGCCCGATCTTTCGGTTGTTTAACACAATAATTCCGGGAGAATTAAAACCCTTGATATGATCACCGGCAATGCCGACATAGACCTGACAAAGCTCACAGTCTGCATCCTCCCTGGCCATCCTGACCGCCTCTCTGATCGCCTTGACCGTGGATTCAATATTAACCACCACCCCTTTTTTGATACCGAGCGAGGCCGCCGTGCCAACGCCGATCACCTCTACCCCGTCCTCGCGGGCCTCTCCAACCACACAGCAAATCTTGGTCGTGCCGATGTCAAGTCCTACCACCAGCTCTCCGGGTTTTCTCAATTCTTCAAAGGATCTATCCAGAATTTCATTTTCTTCAGCCGACTGCCCGGCACCTTCATTTTCTAAAAATTCCTCATATTCATCTTGCTTGTCTTTTTCTTCAATCATTTCAACCTCGCCAAACCAATAAACTTAAAACCGCCAGGGACAGCCGCCGCCGGCATTTTCATTTACAACCTAAAATCATACGGCATCAGGAAGCGTCTGATTACGAAAATAAGACGGAATTTCAATATTATCATTATCGGCCTTATCCCGGCCCGCTTCCAGATTGTCCGCATTAGCCTGTGCCTGTTCATCAGACAGGGAAAAGGCATCCTGACCGCTTCCCTGATAAGATCTGGATAAATCCATCAAGCTGGAAATAGTGTTTCTTTTCTGTGAGTTATCACCGACACCGGTGGCAATAACCGTGATCTGCATCTCATCACCCAGCTCATCATCATACACGCAGCCAGGCACCACCCTGGCCTCATCGTCAATCTGCTCCTGAACAAGGTTTAAGGCCGCGGCATACTCCGGCAGGGAAAGGCTCTCCCGCGAAGCAGAAACATTGATCAGCAGCCCCCTGGCTCCGCTGATACCGACATCTTCCAATAGCTGGTTATCAATGGCCCTTTTCGCCGCTTCAACGGCCCGGTCTTCTCCGGCAGCAATGGCGGTTCCCATAATCGCCGGCCCTACCTCCTGCATGACCGTCCGCAGATCGGCAAAGTCGGCATTGATGATACCCGGAACATTGATAATATCCGAAATCCCTTTAACCGCCTGCAAAAGCACGCTGTCGGCCATGCCCATAGCATTATCAAACTTTGATTTCGGCATCATGGTCAGCAGGCGGTCATTGGCAACCGTGATAATGCTGTCGATATGTTTACGCAGTTCCTGCCAGCCCGCCTCGGCATATTTTTTCTTTAGCTTGCCCTCAAAAGAAAAGGGCTTACTGACCACGGCCACCGTCAGAATGCCAAGCTCCTTGGCGGTCTTGGCCACCACCGGAGCCGCTCCCGTCCCGGTGCCGCCGCCCAGTCCGGCGGCAACAAAAACCATATCGGCACCCAGCAGGGATTCCCTGATTTCCTCAATTGATTCATGGGCGGCCAGAAAACCGACCTCAGGATTGGAACCGGCCCCAAGCCCCTTGGTTACGCCGGGGCCAATCTGCAGACAAATATCCGCCCTTGACTGGGCAAGGGCCTGTTTATCCGTGTTGGCGGCAATAAATTCCACACATTGCAGTCCGCTCTTGACCATGGTATTAACTGCATTGCCGCCGCCGCCGCCGACCCCGAACACCTTAATCCGGGCCACCGGCTTTTCATCTGCTATCCTGAAAGACATTATCATCACCTCTTAAAATCAAATAGTTAAGACCGGCTTAAAACAGAAATCATCAAGCAGCCTGCAGAAAAAAAATGTCTATATTTTTTATTCATCCGCCAAGTCCGTTAATCATCTGGCTAATAACACCGATACCCGTCTTTCATAACAGTTCATACAAATACTGCCCACATCGTCAATTTTTACGCCTTTGCCATGTTTTTTATACAGAACGCCAAGCAAGGTCAGCAAGTTTTTATACTGACCCTTAATCCTGTCAATGCCGAGGTAAATCGGAAACGGATAATCCACCAAATACATAACCAGCCGCTGTTTATCTATAACATGCAATTCCGAAACATTTTGCCGAGGCAGATAAGGGCTGTTGCGCCGCACTTGCTTCAAAAGAGTTAATAGGGCCTTTTTCACTTCATGGCTTGCTTCCAGTTCGGCTGCCGATTTAATGCCGGTAATAACCGGCAAATCAAGGTCATCATCTTCCCCGGCCTCGGCAAAGGGCTGACCGCTTGCAGAAAGATAATACATCCGGGTATGATCCTGCTCGCCAAAGACTATCAAGGCTTCAGGGGTATGTTCCTCAATGGAAACCAGCAGGGCGTCCGGCCACCTTTTTTTGACCCTTGCCGAATAAACCCATGATTTTTCCTTGATTTTTTCTGCCAAATCATCGGCATCAATATCAAATAAACTGGTTTTATGATCAACTCCCAGCGTGCGGCGTATTTCCGAGCGGTTGGTAAAATTGCACCCTGAGATTTTGACTTCTGCAAGCCTGAAATAATCAAGACCGGACAACATATCCAAACCTGCCTGCCACCCTCCAGCCTGACGAAAAACTGCGGCCAGCACAATAACCGCCAGCAAAGCAGGTAATGCCCTAAAAAGATGCCGTAATTTGCGGCCTGACTTACTCTTAATACTTGAATTTCTGCCCCCGGAGCCAGCAGGCCCCAGCCCATTTTTATAACCGTAAGCCTTGCCTGAACCAGGAGCAAAATTTCTGACAGGCCCGGCAAGATTCCTGCCCGGATTATATGGCCCGTTCAACCGCCTGTTCTTCTTTTTTCCTGCAAAAATCATATAAAATGTTCTCGTAAAAAAGTAACTAACTCCGTTCAGATGGACTTTGGAAAAACTTCGCTATACTAGGCCTAGAGTTGCGGTCGGTGCTACAGCAGTACATGTAGTACGGTGTAGTGCCGACCAAAACCCTAGGCGAAGTAGAGCGGAGTTTTGGCAAGTCCATCATATAAACCTGACCTCCGGCTCCAAGCTGACCCCGCTGTTATACTCAACTTCCTTTTGCACAATTTCCATCAGGCGAACCACATCCTCCGAACTTGCCTGGCCCGCATTAACCAAAAAATTGGCATGTTTTTTGGAAATCATGGCATCGCCTACCCTGAAACCCTTAAGACCGCAGACATCAATCAGCCGCCCGGCACTGTCTCCCTGCGGATTTTTGAAAAAGGAACCGGCACTGGGCATACCATACGGCTGCCGCCCCTGTCTCTTTCTGATCAATTTAACACAACGCTCCCTGATCATTGCCGGATCATCCGGGCGGCAGGCAAACCAGGCCCTTGCAATAACTGCCATGCCCATATCACTCCAATTATCAAGGCGCCGGTAGCTGTATCGAAGCTCGTCCTGGTCATAATATGCAGTTTTTTCGGGAGTTATCACCTCAATTCCGGTCAATATATCGGCTATATGGCCGCCGAAGGCTCCGGCATTCATAAAAACCGCCCCGCCGACCGACCCGGGAATACCAAACAGAAATTCGCCGCCGCCCAGCCCCTGCTGCTGACACCATTTGATAAACTTGGTCAGACAACATCCGGCTCCAGCCTCTATCAACCGGCCTTTTACAGACATTTGCTTAAAACTGCCGCCGAGAATCAGGATGATGCCGGGAAAACCACGGTCTGGCACCAGCAGGTTGGAACCCCGGCCGATTACCCGCCAAGCAAGATTATTTGCCTTAACCAGATTAAGAAGCCAACTGACCTCCTCAGTGTTTTCCGCAGATACCACCACATCCGCCTTCCCGCCGATATGAAAGGTGTTGTAATCTTTCAGCGAACGGTTAAAAGATGCCCGATCTCCGAATTTATCTGCTATCTGTTTGTATAAACTATTCATTTTGCTTATTTAACAGATTTTATCTTTTAACAGGGCAAGCAGTCTCTCGCCAGCCTGAACAATATTTCCAGCCCCAAGGGTAAGAACCAGATCACCCTTTTGCAAATAAGGCAGTAGTTCATCGGCCAGAGTGGTTACATCATCAAAGAACAGGGCGTATCTCTGGCCGTGCAGCTTGATATGCTCCAGTAAATCCCGACCGGAAGCCCCGTCTATGGGAGCCTCGCCGGCGGCATACACCTCGGTTAGGACCAGCACATCGGCCTGATGAAAGCTGTCCTGAAATTCCTCAAACAAGGCCCTGGTTCTCGAATAGCGGTGGGGCTGAAACAAAACCACCAACCTGGTTTCCGGCCATGCCTCCCTGACCGCCGAAATTGTCGCCCGAATCTCGGTGGGGTGATGGCCGTAATCATCCACCACCATTATATCGAGGCATTTCCCCTTTAGCTGCATACGCCGCTGCACGCCGCCAAATCTGGCCAGCCCCTCAACAATTTCTGCAAAGGGAATTTTCAGTTCAAGCCCTACGCAAACAGCACCGAGGGCATTATAGACGTTATGCCTGCCCGGCGGAAAAAGGGCAACTTTCCCCAGGGTTTCCTCCTGGGTTCTGACGGTAAAAACAACCCGGCCATCGGCAATTTTGATATTCTCGGCAAAGACATCGGCCTGACTGGTCAAACCGTAGCTTATCACCCTTTTTTTAATCCTCGGCAAAATCGAAACAATATTTTTATCATCAAGACAGACAATGGCCGCTCCATAGAACGGTATTTTATCAATGAATTGCAGAAAGGCATCCTTAATCTGATCAATATCATTATAATAATCGAGATGTTCCAGATCTATGCTGGTTATAACCTCCAGCACCGGCGACAGCTTCAGAAACGAGCCGTCACTCTCATCGGCCTCTGCCACCAGAAATTCGCCCTCTCCCAGCTTGGCATTACCGCCCAGCACGTCCACCCTGCCGCCGACCACAATGGTTGGATCAAGCCCGGCCTGGGCCAGAAGCCAGCCGATCATTGAGGTAGTAGAAGTTTTACCGTGGCTGCCGGCCACGGCAATGCCGAATTTTTTCAGCCGCATCAGCTCGGCAAGCATTTCGGCACGCTGAATGACCGGAATCCCCAGCCTTTCTGCCTCGATTACTTCGGGATTATCTTCGGCAATGGCAGAAGAGGTTACCACCACATCGGCACCTTCCACCCACTCCGCCCTATGGCCGTAATTAACTGATGCACCAAGGGCCAAGAGGTTGTCGGTAATGGCAGAGCGTTCAAGATCAGAGCCGGAAACCGTATAGCCAAGACTGATCAGCAGTCCGGCAATACCGCTCATACCGATACCGCCAATGCCTACAAAATGTATTTTCTGGGTTGTTCCGTACATGGCTACACCAAGGACAAACAGGTTCTGATAATGTTTTCAGCAGCTTCTGGCCGGGAAAGTTCTTTCATTTTCATCCCCATACCAGCTCTTTCATCCGGGTTATTGATCAAATTTACCAGGGCATCTGCCAGCTCCGCCGGACTGGTCTTTTTTTCCTCCATAATTACGGCTCCGCCGACTCTCGCATAATACTCGGCATTTCTTAGCTGATGGTTATCGGCGGCGGCCGGATAAGGAATCAGAACCGCAGGTTTACCCAAAACGGACAACTCGGCAAGGGTGGTCGCTCCAGCCCTTGAAACCACCAGATCTGCCTGTTCGTAAACCCCTGCCATATCCTGAAAAAACGGGGCTGTTTCGGCCTGTATTCCGGCTTCATCGTATTTTTTCCGCACCATATCGACATCATTTTGGCCGGTCTGGTGAATCATCCTGAAAGGACAACGGCAGGAAGAAAAATGCTCAGTTACCGCCTCACAAACCAGCAGGTTCAGGCCGTGCGCTCCCTGGCTGCCGCCCAGGACAAGAATGGTTATCTGCCCGCTTGCTGACGGCTTTTTATCAGCAATTTCAAGAATTTCCTTTCTTACCGGATTGCCGGTCAAAACAAGTTTATTTTTGGGGAAAACCCCGGCATCATCCGGCATGGAAACACAAATCTTATTGACCAGAAAGGCAAGTTTCCGGTTGGCCAGACCAGGCACCGAATTCTGCTCGTGGATAAGAGCAGGGATAGCAAGCATTCTGGCCGCTGCAACCACCGGGGCAGTAACATATCCGCCGACACCAAGCACCATATCCGGCTTAAAACGAAGCAAAATTACCAGCGATTCAAGAAACGAAGCCGGCAGCACCAACAGGGCCTTGATAATCCCAGGCAGGGATTTCCCCTTGAGACCACAGCCATGAATGGAACGGCTGGCAAAGGGGTATTTATCCAGGGTTTTCTTGTCCATTTTTCTTTTGGTGCCGACAAACATTACCTTGCTTTCGGGACATTCCTCCAAAAGTTTCCGGGCAGCGGCAAGGGCCGGAAACAAATGTCCGCCGGTGCCGCCGCCGGTAAGCAGCAATCTGATAATCGGTTTATTTTCCTTCATGTCCTTCCGCCATTTTTTGTACCAGATGCTTAAATGTTTCGCCGCGTACCCGATAATTTTCAAACATATCGAAACTGGCACAGGCAGGAGAAAGCATCACCACCTCCCCGGCCGCCGCCACCGCCGCTGCCGCCACTACCGCCTCCTCCAGGGAAGATGCCCTCAATATTTCGGTACTGCCGTCCAGTTTTTTCTCCATCACGGGGGCGGCTTCTCCCATGAGAATCAGGGTTTTGACCTTTTCCTCAAGGCTTTTCCTGAGCAGGGTATAATCATCACCCTTATCACGGCCTCCGGCAATAAGAATCACCTTTTTGCCGTCCACTGCCGACAACGCCTCGATTACCGCACCGGTATTGGTCGCCTTGGAGTCGTTATAATAAGAGACACCGTTTATTTCAGCCACATATTCAAGGCGATGGGCAAGCGGCCTGAAGGATTTCAACCCTGCAAGAATCTGCCCATGCGGGCAGCCGAGCAAGGCCGCCGCCATAATGGCCGGAGCGGCGTTCAACAAACCTGAATGACCGACAAGGGCAGTATCTGCCAGGTGGTATTCTTCGCCGCCAAAGCTGACCAGGGAACGGCTGAAATCAATTGCCGCTTCAAGGTTGCTGCCGCAGCCAAACCTCAGCAGTCTGGGCCGGCCGCCTTGCCCAAAATCCGCAAATTCGCCGCCGCAGACATCACTGCCAATTATGGCAAAATCATCCTTACCCTGATGATCAAAAAGTTTCTTCTTGGCACCAATGTAATTATCCATGCTGCCGTGCCGATCCAGATGGTCGGGACTTATATTCAGCAATATACCGATATGCGGTCTGAATTCACCGGCCAAATCCAGTTGGAAACTGGATACTTCCAAAATGACCGCATCCTTGCCCTTACCCTGCAAAAAATACTCGCAGGCCGGAGTTCCCAGGTTTCCACCGGCAAAAACATCAAGACCTGCGGCCGTCAGGGTGGTGCCAAGTAATTCCGTTACCGTGGTTTTACCGTTGGTTCCGGTTACGGCAATGAGGGGACAATCAAACTCGCCGGCCAAAAGGCCAAGTTCTCCCACCACTGGTATTCCGCACTCCCTTAACTGTAAGATAATTTCCGATTCCAGCGGCACACCGGGGCCGGCCACGGCAAAATCGCAACCTGCAAAAAAGCCGATACTGTGCCGGCCAAATTCAAAGCTGACACCCTCAAGGGCCAAAAGCTCCTGTAAACCGTCATCACTGCCGTCCCCCAAATCAGAGGCAGCCACCCTGACTCCCCTAGTCAGGAGATATTTCAGGCAAGCCCGGCCGGAAAGGCCAAGCCCGATAACTGCCGCCTTCATTCCCGGCCTTATTGCAAGATTTTCTGCCTGCATCATCTAAGTTTCAGGGTAGCAAGGGCAAGCAGCCCCAAAATTATGGAAATAATCCAGAACCGCATAACCACCTTGGCCTCATGCCAGCCCTGTTTCTCAAAATGATGATGAAAGGGGGCCATTAAAAAAACCCGCTTGCCGGTAAACTTGAACGAGCCGACCTGTATCATCACCGACAGGGCCTCCATGACAAAAATCCCGCCGACCACGGCCAGCAAGACCTCCTGTCTGACCAGGATGGCCACCGTACCCAGGCCGCCGCCCAAGGCAAGGGAACCCACATCGCCCATAAACATCTGGGCCGGAAAGGCATTAAACCATAAAAATCCCAGACAGGCCCCGACCATGCCGCCGCAGAAAACCGCTAGTTCCCCGGCCCCCGGCACATATGACACCCTTAAATACTCCGAGATAACCATATGACCAGCCAGATAAGACATGACCAGATATACCGCCGCACTAATCATGGTCGGCCCTACCACCAGACCATCCAGCCCATCGGTGAGATTAACCGCATTTGATGAACCAATAATAACCAGCACCGCAAAAACCAGATAAAACCAGCCTAAATCCGGCCTGAGATTACGGAAAAAGGGCAGATCAAGATGGCCGTCAAAACCCGGATGCAAGAAGATAACCAGCCCGACCACCGAGGCTCCGGCCAACTGAAACACCATTTTACCCCTGGCACTTAAACCATCGCTGGTCTTTTTCCTGATCTTTTTATAATCATCGTAGGCACCTATCATGCCGTAAAAAAGCGTAAGCAATAGAGTTGTCCAGACCAGATAATTATCAAGCCTTGCCCAGAGCAGGGTCGCAGCGGCAATGGCCGCCAGAATCAGGATGCCGCCCATGGTTGGAACGCCCTGCTTGGACAAATGACTGGCCGGGCCGTCATCTCTTACCACCTGACCGATCTGAAACCTTTTCATCATGCGGATAAACACCGGGCCGCAAACAATCATAATCAAAAGGGCCGTAACCGCCGCACAAATGCAGCGGAAGGTGATATACCTAAAGACATTGAAGCCGGTAAAAATATCATGCAGGGGATAGAGAAGATGATAAAACATTACTTTGCCCCCAGCCCGTTCAGCACTTCTTCCATCTTCATGCCGCGTGAACCCTTAATCAGTACCCAGCTGCCGGAAGGCAGGCAGCCGTTATTTTGCAGCTCGGCCAGCCAGTCGGCAATAGCCTGTTTTTGCTCAAAATGTCTAACCTGCCCCAGACCTGCTTCCATTGCTCCCTGCATGGTATGCCGGGATAAATCCCCGTAAAGTGCCAGATAATCAAGCTTTGCACCGCCAAGCATCCGGCCAAGCTCCAGATGGGCAGATTCAGCACTGCTGCCAAGCTCCAGCATATCACCAAGCACAGCCATTTTTTTACCTGATTTCATGGACATTAAAGTTTCTACGCCCGCCCTCATGGACTCAGGATTGGCATTATAGGCATCGTTAATCAGGTTAAGGCCATTTAGCCTGCTCAGGTTCATTCTTTTTTCAATCGGCCTGAAACTTTCCAGACCGGCGGCAATTTCAGCCGGAGATGCACCCAAGGTGCCGGAAATGGCCGCAGCGGCCAGAGCATTACTGATACTGTGATAACCCGGCACGTTTAGGAAAACCTCAACTTCTTCACCTGCATATTTCAGGATAAAGGAAAAACAGCCGTCCGCACCAATGGCCGGATTTAACGCCTTAAAATCGGCATCCTTGCCCGGATCCATGCTGAAAGTTACTTGCCGATGCGGATATGCTCCAGCACGGGCGGCCACCTGCTGGTCATCAAGGTTAATTACCAGGGCATTATCGGGCGAAGTCCAATCAAAAAGCTCCATCTTTGCCCTTGCCACTCCAGAAATATCCCCCAATTCTTCCAGATGGGCGGCATGAATATTGGTTATGCAGCTAACATCAGGGTCGATTATGGCCGCCAGCTTACTGATTTCTCCGCTCCGGTTCATACCCAGCTCAAAAACGGCGGCTTCATGGCCGGGACAAAGCGGTAAAACCGACAGGGGAACACCAATCAAGTTATTGAAATTACCTTTGGTTTTCAGAATGCGTTCAGCCGGAGTTTTTTTATTTACCGGCCAGTGCTGCTCCAGGATGGCTGCGGTCATCTCCTTGACCGTGGTTTTCCCGCAGCTGCCGGTTATACCTGCTATTTTCACATCCTTGACCGATTTTACCAACTGGCGGCGGAAAGCGGCCAGACGGCCAAGGGCTGCCAGGGTGTCATCGACCACTATCCGGGGAATCTCCGCATCAGCAGGAACCAGCTCAGGATTAGAAATAATCAACGCGGCCGCACCATGCTTTTCAGCCTCGGCCATATAATCATGGCCGTCAAAATTATCTCCCTTAAGGGCGATAAAGACATCCCCAGACTGAACCTTTCTGCTGTCGGTTTCAATCCTACCCGACCACCAGCGTGTTACCCTGCCCTCAACAGGCGAAGACAGGGCTTTTTCCAGCAGTTCGCCATTCCAGGACAACATGGCTTTTTCAGCCTCCAGACAGTCATCAAAAAAACGTACCCTGCAGTTAAGCACCTGATATTTCTCATGCCCCTTGCCGGCAATCAACACCACATCGCCTCTGGCAGCACTTGAAACGGCGGCCCTGACCGCCTCCGCCCGATCCTGAACAATTATGCAGCCAGGTTCGCCCTCCGCCCGGTTCAGCAGCCAGTCAACCGGCTTTATCTCACGGCCTGCCTGTAATACCCCGGAAACAATCTGCTCCAAAATGGCCTCCGGCTCTTCGTTTCTGGGATTGTCGCTGGTAAGCACGCTAACCGTGGCAAGCTCGGCCGCCACCTTTCCCATGACAGGCCTTTTGCTCCTGTCCCGCTCACCGCCGCAACCAAAAACGCAGACCAGGTTCTTATGGGGAAGCTCGCCCAAAACTCGAAGCACCTTTTCGAGAGCATCAGGGGTATGGGCATAATCAACAAAAACTTCTGGAATATTCAAATTCTTATCGACTACTTCAATTCGCTGAAGCCGACCGGGAGCACCGGCAGCACCAGCCAGAAACCGCACCGCCTTTTCGATCGGCACCTCAAGGGCGGTGATAACCGCCAGCGCGGTCAGCATATTCTCAATATTGAACATGCCGGGCAGCGGGGAGCGAAAATCAATCTCCCGGCCACAGGTTTCAAAACTTACCCGGCTGCCGTAAAGATCAAATTCTCCCGCCGTCAGCCGGATTTCACAGCTTACTCCCGTACCGGCGGTGATGGTTCTCAAACCCAGCGAGCGGCAGTATTCAGCCATTTTATCTGCCCAGCTATCGGTTTCATCCGAAATATATATAACCGCCGTCCCGTCCTTTTTAAGGTAAGAGCCAAACAAAAGGGCCTTTGCCGCAAAATAATCCTGCAAATCGCCGTGATAATCAAGGTGATCGTGGGATAAATTGGTGAAGGCAGCAACGGAAAATTCAAGCCCGGCAACCCTTTTCTGATCAAGGGCGTGAGAAGAGACCTCCACAAAGACATATTCAACGCCGTCATCGGCCATTTCCCGCAGAATAGCCTGCATTTCCACGGCATCCGGGGTGGTTCTGGCGGCATCCTTCCGGTGCTGACCGCCATTTTTATCCAGCCAGCGGTAACTGACGGTGCCAATCACCCCGGCAGCATGGCCCAGGCCGGTAAAAATTTCCTCCAGAAGACAGGTAACGGTAGTTTTACCATTGGTACCGGTTATACCAACAAGAGTTAGTTCTCTGGCAGGATTACCGTACATATTGGCCGCAACCACCGCATAAGCTGCACGGGAATCTTCAACCTCAATCACCGGAACGGTCAGCCCGTCCAGATTAGCTGCCTTTACCCGTCCCTTCTGTACCATGATAAGGGAAGCTCCGGCCTCGGCTGCCTGAAGGATATAATCATGTCCGTCAAGCGAGCTGCCGACAAGGGCGGCAAACATACTGCCGGGCCTGCACTTTCTGGAATCTGAACTCACCGCAGTAACCGGCAAATCATCCGGCAAGATGCCGCAGACAAGGGAGTACTCCACCCCGCTTAACAGCACTGCCGTGATACAGGTTTTATGTTCAATCTGCTCTGACATGCTTCGACCTTTAGATTACCTGCTTTTTCGGCTCCAGCCTTACCCGGCAGACATCACCCTTTTTTAGAACCGTCTTCGGCGGCGGGTTTTGCTCCACCACCACGCCAGTCCCCTCAATCTTCACCTTGACCCCCTTGCCGCTCAGCATTCTCAGGCTTTTACGCAGGCTAACTCCGAGCAGATCCGGCATGGTCGGCTGAACCTTGACCTGCAGAGCCGTTTTTTTGATCACCGTCCGCTTAATATTGGGAAAATTTTCCTCCCTGGTCTCTTCCGCCTGCATCAGCCCGGCGGCATCTTTCATCGACCGCTGCAGGGGAACCAGCGAAGAGAGCAAATCGCTAACCGGCTCCTCAAAGTCCAGCTTATCAACCAGATTGCTATTCTTTTCATAAGGTCTGGCCCGGTGATCCCTGATTACCATCATAAAGACAACCTCGGGATCATAAAAGGGAACCGGAGCGATAATTATCTGATTTTTGGTATAATTACGCCCTCCCCCCTGATTATCATACTGAAGACTGGTGCCGAAAATATATCTGCCGCCAAACCTGTTCCGGCGGACCTTAGCCATAATACTTCTGGTGATTTCTACCGAGACCTGCTTGCCGAATACCTGCCCGGCCTTCTCATGTTCCACTGAAAATGATTTTTTACCCTTGTCATCCACGACCTTATCACAAACAAAGGGCGTAACTTTGATGCCGCCGTTAACCATGGCAGTAAAGGCGGAAAGCATCTGAATAGGGCTTGCATGGATGGGGACAAATCCCACACCTGTTCTGGCATTACGCAAGGGGACTGCAAGCTCAAGGGCCTTTTTTTCATAATCATTAAGGCTAAAATCATATTTCGGCTGTTCATCAAAGCCCAGTAATGACCACATCTTCATTTCGGCACCGAAATCAATGACCGGATAGCTTATCGACCAAGGCAGGGCCGCAGCATTACCCGACTCATTTTTTATCTGTGCCGCATCCCGCAGCATAAAACGCAAATTCTGGGGAACAGCCATGGGTTCCAGCAAGATATTATCCGGCACGCCATCATATTCCCTAAAGAAATTCGGGTTAAAAAACGGGTAGTTTGCCGCCCCGATAATAGCCCCGGTGCGTCCTGCCATCATGCAGGCTGCTATCTCCACATCCGACTGCAACAAACTGATTTTATGAATAAATTCTTCAATAATTTTCTGAATTTTCAAATCAATGGTCAGGACAAGGTTCCTCCCGTCCCGATCAATCTCGGTCAGACTTTCAGCAGGCATCCGGCCCTGATAACGGAGCCGGTCATAATTATACTCCACACCGGCCAGCCCAACGCCATGCTCTGAAAAGCCGAGAATATGAGCAGCACTGGTATTTTCAGGATAAAAGCGAACCTTTTCCTTGCCGGGTTTCATGATGATGCCCGGCAAGTTTAACTGCTGCAGATTTTCCTCATCAACTTGATCAATACTGCTCTGGATGCAAACCAGACCCGAACTGCTGTTCAGCAGCTCCAGGATTTCTTTTACATCCCGATCCAGAACTATCGACAATTTCAGGGCGGTTTGCTCTACGTTCTCAATCCTGCGAGTCAGGGCATGAACAGAAACCCGCTCACGGGAAACGGCAAGCTCCTTATAATTGCGGTCGTAAATTGTCCCCCTTGAGGCCAGTATATCATCTTCATTAAAACTAAAAAAAACAGATAATTGCGGCCAAAAATATACCACCGCCCCGACCAGGCAAAACAGACCGGCCCATGATATATAAAACCAGATGCCCTTACTGTTTTGGGCCTTTAGCCGGGAAGATTTTTTCATCTAATACAAACGGTATATCCGATCCTGATTTATTTTTACCAGACCAAGTTTTTTAGAGGCCGCAAGCTCCACCTGCTCGGCCGAAAACAATCTGGTCTTCTCTCTTTCAAGGGCCAGCTTTTCATCCATCACCGCCCGGTACTCTTCCTGGGCCGAATCAACTATTACACTGTTTTTACTTATAAATGACGAAATAGTCATGCTAAATACGAGCAAAATAACGGCAAAGACCGCAGCCGTTTTGGCAATGGACTGCCACAAGACCACGCCGCCGGGAAGGCTCTGTCCAATTACCTGCTGCCTCGCCACGGGACAACTAACTTTAGCCGAGTAAATATGGGTAAAATCATAATATTTCATGCTCATTATTATTCTCCTTCAGATTTTTTCTGCCACTCTCAATTTTGCACTTCTGGCCCGCGGGTTATTCGCAAGCTCCATCACACCCGCAGTAACCGGTTTAGGCGTTAAAACCTTCAATTTCCTGTTTTCCTTAAACTTTATTTTTACCATTCGATCTTCCAGCGAATGAAAGCTGATAACGCAAAACCTGGCCCCCGTCCTCAAGACCCCGGCTGCATGATCAAGAATCCCAGCCAGATTTTCCAGTTCGCCGTTGACCGCTATCCTCAGGGCCTGAAAAGCCCTGGTGGCAACATGTATTTTATCAGGATGATATTTTCTGGGAACCGCCCCGAATAAAATCTCGGCCAGCAATAGCGAAGAGCCGATATACTGCCGCTCCCTTTCCCGGACAATGGCCGCCGCCATCGGTCTGGCCTGTCTTTCCTCGCCATAAAAATAAAAAATATCCGCCAATTCATCTTCGGTGCATCCATTCACCAGCTCGGCAGCGGTGCGTTTCCTTCGGGTATCCATCCGCATATCCAGAGGTTCATCCTTTCTAAAACTAAATCCCCGGCTGCCGCAGTCCAGATGAAGCGAGGACAGGCCAAGGTCAATCAGCAGACCGTCTATCTGCAAGGTCTCTCTTTCTGCAAGAATGTCAGTAAGCTTGGCAAAATTACTCCTTATAATTTCATGGCGGCCCAGGTAGCCGGACAATCTTTTTCTGCCCTGAGCTATGGCAGCCTCATCCCAATCAAGGGCCAGCAACCTGCCACTCGGTGCAGACCGTTCAAGAATGGCCAGACTATGGCCGCCCATGCCCATAGTGCCGTCCACATACAGACCGCCTGAAACCGGATGCAAAAAATCAATGGTTTCCTCAAGCAGAACCGGAGTATGAATCTGTTCCGGCTCCATTACAGGATATTGTATTTTGACAAGATAGATTTGTCCTTCAAGACCTCATCCCTTTCACTTTCAGACTCTTCCCACGCATCTTTCGCCCATATTTCTGCGTACAGGATGGAGCCGTTGAGAACAACTTCCTTATCAATGCCAACCTTGTCACGGCTTTTGGCCGGCAAAACAATTCTGCCCTGCTTATCCAGAGAACACTCGACAAGATGAGAGTTTACGGCAGATACGATGGTTGCTACACGCGGATCACTCTTATTGGCAAACAATTCTTCTTCAAAACGCTCCCACTCCGGCAGGGTATAAACCCGCAGGCATCTTCCATCAACGCAAGTAATCATCACGTCATCAAAGCCGCTTTGCCGAAAAACCTCACGGAATTTAGTCGGCATGCTCAAGCGGCCCTTGCCGTCAAGAATACGTTCATAATTTGATCTGAACCTGGCCTTTCTGACAACCTGCCCTTCCATTACCACCCCAGACCTCGACCTTGCCAAAAATTCTGTTCCACTTAGCTCCACCTTCTCCCATTTCTCCCCTTTCTAATGTAGACAATCTTTCCATGTCAAGGAAAAACGGTGAAGAGGCCAAGGGGGAAAGAGCTTTAAGAGATATTAACCAGATAACAACACATGGTATATAAAGATTGAATAGACACAACAGATTGCACAAAACTCCTTACTGGATATTTTCACACCAATTACCAAAAAAGTAACAACAGGGACAACTATTTGATATAGCTAACTTTGTTTTTTTTCTGCTGTTTAATGAAAAAATCCGGTGGGAGAAAGTGGGGAAAATTTTGAAAATAACCGGAAAGACTTCCCATCAATCAGAAAGAAGGACGTTTTTTCAAACGGCGGTTTAATGATGACAAAGAATGACAAAAGATGATCAAATCCACTATCGGCAAGTAAATCATTTATCGTGCATAAAACCTTATTCTCCTGACGGAGGATAAAGTGAGAATCAAAAGCGATTGATAAAAGGTTGGAAATAAGGTTGGAAATAAAAAACCACTTACAAGATGGATATTGTAAGTGGTTAAAATTGTTGGTCGGGATGATTGGATTTGAACCAACGATCTTCGGTCCCCCAGACCGACGCCTTACCAGACTAGGCCACATCCCGACCTTGTTCTTTTTTGTAACACGGCAGAAACATATTTGTCAATATGGCGATCTGCCTAAAATTTCCCGAATCTGTAAAAGCTGCTCCTTGATCACTGCGATCTTGCAGGCATCACCATAAGAAGACCTTGCCTCTGACGGCAGCTTATTTTGCGTCTTTTGCTGCAAAAGATACTTTTTTGCTCCGGCAATGGTCAATCCCTGCTTATGAAGCAAATCTTTTACCTGAAAAATAAATAACACATCTTCCCTGCGGAAAAGCCGCTGACCAGACTTTGCCCTCTTGGGGGTAATTTGCTCAAATTCCTGTTCCCAATATCTAATGACATGCGGGGCAGTATCAGCAAGTTTTGCCACCTCGCCGATCTTGAAATAGAGTTTGTCCGGCAATTCAGCCATTATAATTAGTCAACCCTGAAAAACTCTATTTTTGAGTTTTCAGAGCTAATTTCTGCAAAGCCAACATGTACATTGTGCCAATAAAAAATAGGCGTAAAAAATTA
>PDWI01003267.1_pt1 | contig 23034 bp, 19 predicted proteins | sample 1430891 | NCBI WGS metagenome assembly PDWI01 (sample SAMN01162508, study PRJNA174530) | Oral metagenome, whole genome shotgun sequencing project. | biome: Marine environment; feature: Marine mammal; material: Swab sample of the gingival sulcus; isolation source: swab sample of gingival sulcus... | reverse complement strand
TATAAACAAGTTCGGTATAACATAAATTTTCTAAAATTATTTTTTTGTAATTCATTAGTTTTCTCGTTTTAAAGGTAAGTATATGTCAATAATAGAATCTTTATCATTCCATTTAAATTTATAATCATATTTTTCAAAATAAATAAAACCTATTTTCTCGTGGTTTTCAATCTTTAAATTTGATTGAGGTATTAAATTTCTGTAAATATTAGAAACGGTTTGTTTGTTTAATGTCTGTCATTTTTCTTGAAGTAACGGTCTGAGTCATCATTGAAACGTCTCCGACTAGAATTTCGGTCGTCGCGTCTTCGGTCATCGCGTCTTCGGTCATCGCGTCTTCGGTCGTCACGTCTTCGGTCGTCACGTCTTCGGTCGTCACGTCTTCTATCACCACTTCTATCGTCCCTGCGGCGGTCATCACGTCTTCTATCACCACTTCTATCGTCCCTGCGGCGGTCATCACGTCTTCTGTCATCACGTCTGTCGTCTCTGCGACGGTCATTGTCATCGCCTATTCTTCTATCACGGTGTCTATCATTAAATTTTTTATCACGTTTGTTATCGTTCCATCTATCTCCGAGGCGTTCTTTCATGTCTCTACGCCAGTATGGCTTATCAGCAAATTTCACGTTATCAAAATCAACTGCTTGGTTGCCTTCAAAAACAATCACAAATTCGGCTTTGATTCTTTCTTCATCGAATTTGTCTAATAACTCTTGGAAAGTTCCGTAATGATGGCTTTCGTGCTTCATAGTAAGGTTAAATCCTATATAAGCACGGCGGTTTGGCATTACATCTGTGAATGATTTCAATACAGGCATCAAGCGGTATGGCGTTTCAAGCAGCACTACAGTTGATGGATGTTTTGCTAAGTTATTGATTTCATCACGGCGGATTTCAGGTTTTCTGTTTAAAAAACCATAGTAGTAGAATTTTTGAATGTCAAAAGTGGAGCGAACCAATGCAGTCATAATTGATGTCGGGCCAGGTATGACCTCAATTTTCAAACCATTTTCTATTGCGGAATTTACTAAAATTGCCCCCGGGTCAGCGAAAACGGGTGTTCCACAATCAGAAACCAAAGATACTTTATTTCCCTTTTTAATTAGGCTGATTATATCCATGTATTCTGTTGCTTCATTTTGTTCATTTAGCGAAATCAATTCTTTGCGTAGGTTGAGTTCACGCATGATTCGGCTACCTTCTTTGAACTCTTCGCAAACTACATAGTCCGATACACGCAGTGCATCAATCGCTCGGAGTGTATAATCAGATTTGTTCCCGATTGGCGTGGACACTATAAAGAGTTTCCCTTTTTTTGAGACTGGTTGGTTTTCCTTATACTCATCTGGCAGGAAGTCATCTAAGGTTAATTTTTCGTCTATAATTTCTAAGTTTTTTTCTCTGAAATCTTGCTCGATTTCATCTTCATTGATTTCATCAATATTTTCTGGTTCTAAAATCTCGGAATCTTCCATTAAAGGCATATTTATTTCTGCATTTGTGACAAAAACGAATTATAGTAATCATTAAGAATTATCAAAATATAAATCACCTAATTACTAAAACTACAATAGAATACAAAATTACTACTTTTTTTCGAGATAGGGGGTATTTGGTTGAAAAAAACAGAGACACTCATCGAGCGTCTCTGCAAAGAAATAAGAATATATCAACAATAACTATTCAGCAGGCTTTTCTTCCTCTTTGGGTTCCTCTTTTGATTCCTCTTTTGGTTCCTCTTTTGGTTCCTCTTTTGGTTCTGCCTTCCTTTCTTTTGGATTTTTAACTTCGTCGATTTCTTTTTCGAGTTCAGCTAATTTTCCTTTTGCTTCTTCCAACTGAGTTTGTTTAGTTTCAATTTTCTTTTCGACAGCCTGAACTTGTGATTCTTCAGCATTTTCAGCTTTCAAACTTTCGAGAGTTACTTGGTCTTTTTTGATTAACTCTTCAGTTCTCTCGATTTTAGCTTTCATGCTGTCTAAGCTAACCGTTAATTTACGCACTTTTTCTTCACGTCGTTTTGAGAAGAAATCGTTACGTTTTTTGTCAAAGATGCCGAATGCTTCACGGATACGTGCAAAGAGTTCATTTCTTTGTTCACGGCGAAGTTTCATCAATTTAACTTCAGCTTGGACATTCATCAATGCTTCACGGATAAGACGGAAGTCCGTAACCCCATGTACCAATTCAAAAGCTTCATCAACTTTGTCAGTTAATGTAACAAAGTTTTTATTTGCTTGCTCTTCAAATGATGAGCGTTCTTCAGCTTGTTTGTCGTTAATTGCCGTAAATATTTCACGGATAGCCGCAAAAAGTTCGTCACGCTGTTCACGTTTCAAGCGGATAGCTTTAATCTCTTTTTGTGCTGCAATTAAGCGAGTACGAGCTTCGCCGTAATCTTCAGTTTCTTTTGCGAAACCAATTGCTTCATCAACGATTTTTTTTATTTTTTCATAATTGACAGCAGCTTCTTCATCGTCAACCATTCTTTCGGCAGCTTGTCTTTCGTTAAGCATATCAAAATGTTCACGGATGATTTGGTAAAGTTCATCACGTTGATCACGTTTTAGTTTTTTACCACGGATTTGTTTCTGAACGTCAATTAATTTATTTCTGCCATCAGCAAAACGTTCTGTATTTTTAGAAAATTCACATGCTTCAAGTATTACCTTTTTCAAATTGTGATAGTTGTCGATACATTCCATTTCGTAGTTTTCTTGTTCTAATGCTCTTTTTTCGTTTAATGCCGTGAATGTAGTTTGGATTTTTTCCATGAACTCATCACGGTTAGAACGTTTGAATTGGATATTTCTCAATTCGCCTTGAAGTTTGATAAGCATATCTCTTGCTTCGCTGAATGTTTCTGCACTAGCTGCATCTGAACAAACCTGCTCAACTTTTGGGGCAAATTTTTCATAATTTTCTTTGAATAACTGCTCTTTTTTTTCTCTTTCTTCGTTTTGTTTTTGATTGATAAGTTCTGCAGCCTCATCAATTTTGGCATTCAAGGCATCATTTTCTTCTTTTTTCAAGAAAAGGATTTTGATTTTGCCGCGAAGTTCAGATTGGGCATTTCTAAGGCTTTTCCAATCCGTAGCAGTTTCGATAGTGGCCGCCCATTCTTCAATTTCTTTGAGCATACCATCGTAGGCCTCTTTGTAGGCTTCTTCAGTTTCGTACTTTCCAAGCACGTCGCCTGTGTGGACGTTTTCTTGGCTTTCTGTAGTAGGAACAGTCTCGTTGTTTAGTTGTTCTGTATCCACTTGTAACCTCTTAGTTTGGTTGTTAGTAAATCTAAAGTAAAATCATATTTGCCGATTTTCAAATATCACCTTCGATTAGTGAATTTGAAAACGACACATTCTGTAACATTAATATTTTTTATTCATCTTCTTTCTTTTCATTATCCTCATTTTTTGCATTGAGATTAATATTTCTGAGGGCAGTCATTTTTTGTGGACTGATTGGAGCGAGCTCTCCACCACTCAATAATACCTCTAACTCTTCACCGTCAATAATCTCACGTTCTAATAGAACTTTAGAGGTTTTGTGCAACATATCCATATTGTCAGTCAATAGTTTATCAGCTCTTTTCGCAGCTTCATCTAAGATTCTGTGAACTTCATCGTCGATGTCCTGCTGGGTTTTTTCACTATGGTCTTTTGGTTGGGATATATCTCTTCCCAAAAATACATCTTCCTGCTGGTGAGCGAAGAAGACAGGTCCTAATTTTTCACTCATTCCCCAGTCGCAAACCATTTTGCGAGCTAATTTCGTAGCTCTTTCCAAATCATTTGAAGCACCAGTAGTGAAAACATCAAATACTAATTTTTCAGCTGCTCTACCTGCCATGAATACTACCAAAGTATCGAGGAAGTATTCTTTCGAGCGCGAAAGAAATTCTTCATTTGGAAGTTGCCACGTCAAACCCAAAGCACGTCCACGTGGTATAATTGATACCTTGTGAACCTTATCTGCATTTTCTAACAAACTCCCTGCCAAAGCATGTCCCATTTCATGGTAGGCGGTTCTTTCTTTTTCTTTTTCAGAGATAACCATGGATTTTCTTTCCACTCCCATGAGTACTTTATCTTTTGCTTGTTCAAAGTCTAACATTGTTACTTTTTCGCTATCACGGCGAGCAGCATTCAATGCTGCTTCATTGACTATATTAGCGATTTCAGCACCTGCCAAACCCGGTGTTCCCTTTGCTAAAACTTCGATATTTACATCGTCAGAGACAGGAACTTTTTTGATATGTACCTTGAAAATTCCTTCACGACCCTTTACATCAGGAGCATCAACTACCACCTGTCTGTCAAAACGCCCTGGTCTCAAAAGTGCAGGATCAAGGACATCTGGTCTGTTAGTGGCCGCAATTATGATGATACCATTATTTTGTTCAAAACCGTCCATTTCAACTAAAAGCTGGTTCAAAGTCTGCTCACGTTCATCATGTCCACCGCCGAGACCTGCACCACGCCTTCTACCGACCGCATCAATCTCGTCGATAAACACAATACATGGAGCATTGGAATTTGCTTGTTCAAATAAATCACGTACACGAGATGCACCAACACCCACAAACATTTCTACGAAGTCTGCCCCAGATATTGAGAAAAATGGTACATCTGCTTCGCCGGATACCGCACGAGCCATCAACGTTTTACCTGTGCCGGGAGGGCCCAACAATAAAACACCTCTTGGTATTTTACCGCCGAGTTTAGTAAATTTATCAGGTGTTTTCAAGAAGTCGATTATTTCTTCTAATTCATATTTAGCTTCTTCAGCACCTGCTACGTCTTCAAAAGTAATTTTCTTATCGGTCGTGTTTTTCAATAATTTCGCTTTTGATTTGCCAAAGGAAAATAGTCCTTTTCCGCCACCACCCATGCCACCTTGTTGCATACGGGACATAAAAAACAGAAAGAATGCCAAAATCAAAAGCCATGGAAGAATCATCATCAGCATATCGCCTAATGAATTATCTTGTTCACGGTATTCCCAAATCACTCCGTATTGAGACCATAATTGCTCTGTTGAACTATCCACATACCCCAATTTTGTTACAAAGCGTGTAACTTCCTCGGTACGGTTATTAATAACCATGGTTTGGGGAACTTTCGTAGAGCCATGCAGTTCAAAATCATTAAGTTGCGATTTATAAACGGTTACTTTATCAATCTTGTTATTGACGAGCAATTCGTAATATTGCGTATAAGTAACTTTGGTTTTATTAGATAAGCCGTCTTGCAGGAATGTTATTAGCATCATACCGCTAAGAACTACAACCATGATAATCATTAAGTTACGCATCATCGAGCCTTGATTACCACCATTATTTCCTTTGTTTTGGTTATTTCCTCTGAAATTCCCAAAAGGCAACTTATCTTTGTTGTCATCTTGTTTATTATTCAAATCATCATTCTGTTTAGGATTTTTATCATCCTTGTGGTTTTCTGTCATATCTAAGAGTATCCAATAATAATAGTCTATACAAATTTTAAAAATACAAAAACATCTTTTGACGACGTTTTATTCCGAAAATTGTTTTCAATGACAGTTATTAGAGGAATATCGGTAAAATTTTATTTTGAGTTGTAGGGGGCTTGGGTTAATATCCCGCAATGTCGGGTTTTCGGGGAGGTTAGGAATATACATAATAGTATTTATTGCTATCGTCTAAATAAAAGACGGACTCAACTTTGAAAGCGAAGTCCGTCTGCTTAAATATGAAGAAATTGCTTCTTATTTTTCGATTTCTATTTTAGTTTCTAATTGATCCAAAATATCTCCATATAATTTTTTGAAATCAGGATATGCTGTATTTGGATAAAGAGTTTCTTTTTTGTCAATTACTACTTTGATTTTTGCTTTAGTATCGCTTGTTTTTTCCACAGTGTAGTCAAACGTTAATGTACCATCAGGTAATTTCCAAGTTTTAGTCTCAGGGAGAGTTTTGAATTTGTAACCACCTGCAAGAGTTATGTTTAATTCATAAATAGATTTTTCTTTATAAGGAATTTGGATTGGGTAAGGACGAAATTCTGCATCAAAACCTTCAAATTCTCTTTTAGCGAATTGGTCTAATGGCACGAAAGAATTATTTTCTTTATCGAACGCATATTCCATTTCAAAAGAAATTTTTGGAGTACCTTTTTGTCCTTTAATATCTTCGAATTTCATATCCCCAATAATTTCTCTTTCAGTTGATTCTTCCCAGCTTTTTTTGAATAGGTGCAAAGAATCCATTTCAGTCAATACTTTGTAGCTTGATTTATATCGTTGAGCTTTGTATCCTGTACCGGTAAGTTCTATTTTAGCAGTATTTTTTTCTTTTGACGGGTCAAGAGTGACATCAATTTTTGTTGTACCGATAGAAGTTCTTTTTCCACCTGTAGTTTTTTTCCATTGTACTCCTGCATCACTGATTACTAAGGCATCACAGCCGATAAGTTCATAATAAGGCATATCCCATGGTAAGAAATCTTGAGTTAAATCAATGAAGAATTCTTCGCCGTCTGCTTCAATGAAGAGCATCATATTAGGAATACTCTGTGGTGATGGAAATTGTTTTTTTACTTTGCCAGCACTTCTTGATGTAGTCATAATAATATTAGCATCAAATCCTACTTCACGAATAAGAGCCATCATAAATAGAAGATTCCCGAATCTGTCATTTATTTTCTTGTCGTAATATTCAGAAAAGGTTTTAACATCTTCGTCATCTTTTTCTTCGTTTACAAAAGTTTTTTTGATGTAATCATATACAACAGGTATAATTTCGGAAGCCTCAAAATAGTTATCTAATCCCAAATCCATGGCAACATCACCGGCTTTCATCTCGGCATCAGAAATAAAATTCTGCAAATCTTTTTCATCTAAAATTTCAGTAATCAATTTATCCCAAGGCGTTAGAGCTTCTTGGTATCCACCTTGGTTTACGCCTTTCAAAATGAAACTGATATTATTAGTATATTCTTGCGGAGCATATAAATATTTATAGTGTTGGAATGAAGGTATGTCAATCAAAGAAGTGAAGAAAACCGTAGTCGGCATCATTGCACCGTCTTCACGTCGGATACCTTCGCCGTCATATTCTTCATCTACTTCAAAAAATTCTTCGCCATTTTCAACTCTGTAAAAATCATAACTGTTAATACTTTCATATACATATTCACTATATTTTACAGGAACACCTTTTTGGTATGTCCATGCTCCCGGAAAGCCGTAATTAGGTGAGATTTTTTCGTATTCAAATTCTACGATAGAACCAACTTTTACTTCTTTAATTGGAATTGTTATAGTATGAATTTTGAATTTTTGTCCGCCACTTTCTCTTTCTTCGGTTTCTTCGATGAATTCTTTTTCTTTCGTTTCAAATACTTTTACTTTTTTACCTTTTAAGTTATAACATTTCGCAACGATATTTCTAATTTCTTCACCTGATTTTTTTACAGTATAGTATGATACCGTAAATTCATTATAAGTATCAATTGCATCTTCAGTTAAGATTCTAATTCTTCTTTTAATTTTTGTTACACGGTGAGGTTTTTGATAGATAGTTGCGAGCATTGATGAGCCTGTCCAATGCAGATATTCTGCATCTGCGTCAGCTTCCATGGGTTCAGCTTCGAACATTTCTTTCGTAACTTCTTCCGGAGAAAATAAAGTATATTCCGTTTCCTGTGCATAAGCAAAATTTCCGGCAAGGAATATCCCAATAATAAGTGTAAGTAATGTTTTTTTCATTATAGCATCCTATTTTAATTTATAATAATTATTTAATTTCTTAATTATCAAGTATATAAATATCTTTTAAACATCTTCCTTCCTGTGCATAATCCAACCCGTATCCGATAATGAAATGAGATGCAATTTCAAATCCTACATAGTCTGGTTTGATATTATATTTAATCGCATCAGGTTTTGAAAATAAAGCTACTACCTTCACGGATTTAGCACCTCTGTTTTTCAGATAATATACCAGTTCAAAAACGGTATGTCCCGTGTCAATAATATCTTCAATAATTACGATGTCTCTATCGACTATATCCGGCAATTTGCCTGATATAGTAACATTTCCGGTAGCTTCCATACTATCACCATATGATTCTGCTTTGATACATTCGTAGTGCGATTCAATTTGCGTTTCTCTGATTAAATCAGAACCGAAGAATAACGACCCCCTCATAACAATTAAAAAAAGCGGTGTTTTACCTTCGTAGTCCTTTCGAATAGAATTTGCAATCCGACTCACCGCTTCCGCAATTTTTTCGGAAGAGATATATTTTTTGAAATAATGGTCTCTTACTTTTATTCTTTCCATCTCCTCTCCATATCATAAGGTATAATACTCGCCTTTGAGGGCTTTTCTCGTTTTGTCTGTTATTTTGAATCTGTCATTAATTCTGTAACCACAAACCCAAAATACTTCGTCGCTGTCTTCAGTGGCAATTACGAGTACATTTGGCTTATCAATATTGGGTACTTTTTCGTTTATCAAGAAGTCGCTTACTTTCATAGTTCCTTCCATTCCAAGCGGTGAGAAGAAATCGCCTTCCTTCCAAGGTCTTACGATTAAATTGTCAGGTAGTTTCTCGGCATCGAAAAATTCAATTTTTGGATTACGGTTGAATTTCACCTGTTTGCGGTCCATTCTTGTAAACATTAGTTTGTATTTATTAATATCCGTAAAATCCGTATAGCTTATGGGAACACTTCCGATAATATTTGATTCTATTTTACCAAATATGATTGTATTTCTGTCATAAATCGCTTTCATCCCCGGGGCAATGTCAATTTCTTTACCCGGAGTCTTCCCAATTTGATTTACGATTGCATCAATTTTTTGCATCGGTAGAGTCTGAATCCGTAGATGTTTGGAAATTGCAAATTGCAAAATCTCGCCTCGCATAAACTCATCAAAAGTCATTAATATATTTGATTTTACGGAAAATCTCTCAGTCCTTACATCAAAAATCATGCTTGGCAATGCAGCTTCTACTTGCATTGTAACATTTTGTTCTGCACCGTTGATTAATTTTGCAGCTCTGTTAATTGCTTCTATGGCATTTGGATTGAATTCTTTCGTAATCATTGGGATTAATTTATGTCTGATTACGTTACGTGTGTGGTCGTGCGTTGCATTTGATTTATCTTCTCTCCATCTCAAATCTCTTGCTTTGGCATAAGCGATAATATCATCTTTCGTCAATGATATGAATGGACGGACAAGCACTACATTTTTCACAAGATTACGTTTGCTTGGAATACCGCTTAATCCTGTCAATCCTGTACCACGCATAAGATTTAATAAGAATGTTTCAGCTGAATCATCTGCGGTATGAGCCGTTGCAACGAAATCCGAATTATTTGAGCGAGAAGTTCGCTCGAAGAAATTATACCGTAGAATACGTGCAGAATGCTCAATACTAAGTTTATTTTTATTGGCATAACCACGTACATCACCCCTTGCAGAAAAATATTCAAACCCGTAATTTTCAACTGTTGTTTTCACAAATTCTGCATCTTTGAAGGAATCTTCGCCACGAAGATTATGATTATAATGTGCAGCCTGAACGGTGTAATAATATTTTTCAGACAGGATAGCAAGTGCATCAAGCAGAGTCATTGAATCAACTCCACCACTTACCGCAACAAGTAGCGAGATTGTATTATCAATATAAATTTCTTTGCTCAAGAATTTATCTACTGCCGAAAGTACTTTTATCACTTCAGGAATTAATTTTTGTTTGGCAGTCAAGCGGCATTCTTTTGGCAATTCACTAATACCAATTTTTGCTAAGAATGCAGTTGAACCAATTTTTTGTTTCGGTTGTTTTTCCTGTTTTCCATTATTCCATAATCTGTATTCCACTTTTTCATTTTTATTGACCACTTGTACCGGAGTTGGTTTGGGTTGTGGTGTCCTTTCCGGTTTTGGCTGAACAGGTTTTTGATTATTCTTCTGTTTTTTAATATTCTGTTTCTTAGCTTCGGTAGCTGCTTTTTGATGTTCTCTATGTTGAGCAACATTTTTTTTATGGAACGGTTCACGTTTTGCTTCAATAACAGGTTTTGTTTTTCCATGAGGAAAGGCTGCCACCTTCATATCATAAACTTCTACTTCGACATCTATGTCTTCCTGCTTATTTGGACGGTTTTTATGTCCCTGTTGTTTTTGATGCTTTTGAGTTTTTTTCTGTTTTTGTGGCTCTTCTTCTCCAATTTCAAAAACTTGAACATCAATATCATTTTCTTTGATAACAACATTTGGTTTTTGATGTTCTTTTTGGATTTCGATTTCTGTAGCTATTTTTTCAGAAGCTTCTTTTAATTTTCCGTCTTTGATTGTATAAACACTAATATCTACTTCTTGCTTTTTTTGCTTGAAATTCGATTTTTTATTCTTGTCTTGTTTTGTAGAATCCTTACTACTTTTCTTTTCGTCTATTGTTTTTGCAGTTTCGGTAGTATCTTCGATTCTCAAAATAGGGTGTAAAAATGTGGCATTAGGTTTAACAGTTTCAACTTTACCTTTGTTTTCTCCAACTTTTACAGCAGGTTTCGGATTTTCATCTTCCTTTTTATAGTCAGATGTTTTTCCCTTAGTCTCTTCAATTTTAAGAGTAGGTTTTGGAGCAGAAAAGATTTCCTTCGTTGGGGTATTTTTTACTGTAATCACTCCTGCTGCTTTTTTCTTTGGAGGTCTGCCACGCCGTTTTGGTGTTGGCTTAGTTTCTTCCTGTTTTTCGGCAGAAGATTTAGGGTTACTCTCTTCGATTTTTACCGTTGGTTTCGGGAAGTTAGTTTTGACTTCTTGTTTCGGAGTATCTTTAACAATTAAAATTCCTGCCGATTTTTCCTCTGCTTTTTTCTTTGGAGGACGGCCACGACGTTTTGGTTTTGGCTTAGTTTCTTCCTGTTTTTCGGCAGAAGATTTAGGGTTACTCTCTTCGATTTTTAACACAGGTTTTGGAAAGGCGTTTACTTCTTCTTTTACTTCCTTTTTAGTTTCCACAACTTTATCGGCTATAGCTTTCTTCTCTGTTTTTTTCTTTGGAGGACGACCACGACGCTTCGGAGCTGTTTTTGGAGCCTCATCTTTTACTTCTTCTTTAGTTTCCACAGCTTTATTGGCTATAGTTTTCTCCTCTGTTTTTTTCTTTGGAGGACGGCCACGACGCTTCGGAGCTGTTTTTGGAGCCTCATCTTTTACTTCTTCTTTAGTTTCCACAGCTTTATCGGCTATAGTTTTCTCCTCTGTTTTTTTCTTTGGAGGACGACCACGACGCTTCGGAGCTGTTTTTGGCTCTGATTTTTCTGTTACTTTAACTTCTTTGATTTCAGTATTTTTTTCTGTTTCATTTTCAGATTTTAGAGGTATCATTTTCTTGCCTCGTCTTCCAGTTGATTTTTCATAAGTTACTACTTTAGTTTCTTTATCAACATTTCTTCGCATAAATATTCATCCTATCTTCAAAAATCAATTACAAAAATACAATTTTTTTTTGTATTTTAGCATAATATTTGTTGGATATTTAAAGTATTTCTGAATTTTTATTAATTTATACGATAATAAATGAAGATACTAAACATTATGTACACGTTTTTTCTCGCTTTCATATTTATTTCCTGCGAGGAAACAAGCAAACCGATTATCGAGCAACCGGAAACGAAGCCCCTATTTTCTTCTGAATATGGTTCATTTTGGGAATATTCCGATATTAACGAAAAGAAATTAAAACTATCGGTTTATGAAAATACGGATACTTTATGGGCGAAATCATTTTTCGATACAACAGAGAAAATGGTTTTACCAAGTTCCATGATTAAAGCTAAATATATTACATCTGGTTTTCCCGAAACAGAATATTGGGCATTTGGCGAAAAAGATTCATCGATTATTTTCGGAAAATCGCAAATAACTATGGTAAAAAAATATGAAAATAAACCTGCACCATATTTTTTCAAATTACTTGAATTAAATCGAAAATATTTATTTGATACAATTATTGTTCGTGATACGATAGTTAATAAATATGGTAAATCATATCGTAGCCATGACAGCACAGTAATTTATGATAGTTTTATTTCAGAAATAGATTCTATTCCCTCTGTTTGGAAAATTAAATATTTTGCAAGACGTAAGGGGTATAATGATGCTAATGTTTTAATGGAATTTGAATTAACCGAAGGAATCGGATTTACTAAAATTGATAATTTTACATTACAGGATTTTTATTTTCCTGAAGAAGAGAGTGAGTAATGAGAGAAGTCAGACAGCCGCATGAAAGACAGATACAACGAAAAGTCCTAAATTACCTTTCCAATCCGGCAGAAGTATATGAAACCGTTTCGGGAAAACGCCTTCAGATTTTATCCCCCGGTAAAATAAATAAATTTCAGGGTCCGGATTTTAAAAATATTGCAATTATGATTGATGGCGATATTCATATTGGGAACGGCGAATTTCACCGTAGCTCTAAGGACTGGATTGCCCATAATCACGATAACAACCGTGATTATGATGATTTAGTACTCCATATCGTTTTCGATTATACGGGCGAGCCAAGCGAATTGGAAACCCTCGTTTTGCCCGAAGAACCTGTTATGGGAGTACCGCAAAATGAAATCATACACGTAGATTTGAGTTCTATTGAAGATTTGCAGCACTTTGCTCTTATGCGTTTGCTCCGAAAATCATCTGAAATTCAAGTCATTTTGAATAATAATACTCTACTCTATACGGTTCGAGAATCCGTGAGAAATTTCTTGGAACGCTATTTCGCAAGACGCAGACGACCAGTCTATACGACTGATTTACTTTCAGATATTATTGATTCAATCGAAAGTTCGCTTGCTTTCCGCTTCCTTATGGATTTAGAAGAGGGCGATACGGATCTGATTCTTGATAAACTCCAAGTCGTAATGAAAAATAAAATTGCAGGGGAGGGGGCAGCACTACGCCGTGAAATTCTATTGAATTGTATTTTGCCAATTTCTCTATGTCTTGCCGAAGATGAAGCACGTGTCAATCTTCTTTTCTGGTTTTGGTCCACTCCGACGTTAAATAATTATGGACATCTAAACAACAGATTTCCCGAAATTCCACAGAATTTTATTTGGCAACAACAGGGGATGTTGGAATATCTCAAGCACCACGGTAATAAGACCGAGTTTTCGCCTGATGCATCGAAGAGGTATGGATTTGCAAAAGTTCTTGGTTTCTACAAAGGGCAGAGATAATTTAAGACATATTTTTTAGTGTAGAGTCGGTTTAATTCCGGCTCTTGCAATAAATTGAATCCATTCACGAGTGGGTATTAGGTGAGTTCTAAAATTATTAGATTTATTCATTAACACTAACTTTTCGCTTACCCATTTGCGAAAGGAGTAAACCGCTGATTACTACTGCTATACCGATTGCTTTTATTACGGAAATAGGTTCATCTTTAATGAAAAACGCAAATATAGCTGTCAGTACCGGAATTAAATTGGTAAAGACATTCGCACGTGATATTCCAAGATGTTTGATAGCATAAGTAAAGCCGATAAATGCTAAGACGGAACCGAAAATTGCTAACTCAACCAATGGCAGCATAACCTCGAAAGACCATTCAATCATATTGAAATGGCTAAATTCATTTATAAAAAATATCGGTAAGAAATAGAAAAATCCGATTGCATTTTGCGTTCCGATTATAGTCAAGACGTTAAACTGCTTTGATAATTTATAGACTACCACAGAGTAAAAAACTGCTCCTGCTACAGCGAGAAAAAGCCACAAAATCCCTTTAAGTGAAGCATTCAGACCTCCCGCAGATTGGGATACTACAACCACAACTCCAATAATAGAAACGATAATCCCAATTATATTGGCCGGAAAAATCGGTTTTTTGAAAAATATACGGTCCGTAAATGGTGCGAATAAAGGTATGATAGAGATAATTACAGCTCCCGTTGTTATTGAAACATATTGCATACCATTGCTTTCTCCAAGAAAATATAGGAAAGGCTCGAATAGTGCCAATAGGAAAAAGTAGGGTAGTTGCTGTTTCGTAGGCTTTTGGAAGGTCTTGGTTAAAAGCATAATTGGGAACATTATAACAGTTGCTAAAACCAATCGGGAAAGAACCAAAGAAATCGGCATAAAATGAAGCAACGCATCTTTATACCAAACAAAAGTAAGTGCCCAACAGGTCATCGCCAAAATAACCGAAATATACGGTAACATCTTTTTATTCATACAGCCATTTCAAAGTAAGAAGTTGTAAAATAATGTAACAACTCCGCAAATTCAAAACAAGTGAAACAAAAAAACGAAGATTTTATTTTAAATCGTTAGAAATATTTTTGGTTACAATTATGAATAACGTATCATTCATATAATCTGATTTTTCATTTTTGGGGTAGGCATGGATTTACTGTATCCATTCCTTAAAGAAATAAAACGTAATCGTACCCGAAACTGCTAATTTCATACCAATCCCCAAAGCAAAACCTATTAAAGCACCAAACGCAGCCTTCAAGGCCTTGTCAGTCGTAGCACGACGCTGAGTCATCTCTCCAAGGAAAGCACCGATAAATGGCCCGATTATAGGCCCAATCGGAGCAAAAAATAGCCCTATGACTAAGCCAATCGTAGAACCCCAAACACCGGCTTTACTGCCTCCGAATTTCTTCGTTCCCCAAAGGGGGACGACATTATCCAAGATTGTAACAACTACAGCAGAGACACCCAGAATCCAAAGAATATTGGTTTCAAATGGCCCCCATTGAGTAAAATGCAAAAGCAACATTCCGATAAAACTTAGCGGAGGCCCCGGAATAACGGGAACAATACAACCGATAAGTCCGGCTAAAATAAGAATCAAACCTAAAATCAGTAATACATAATCCATATTAACCCAAAGAAAAATAAAACATATATACTGATACGTATGTGTATTGCAATGGTTCAATATTGTTTTATATTCTATATGTACCTACCCCGCCTAACTGATTATGTTTTTAGGGAGATTGGTTTGGCGGGTGAAAATGCACAAGATTCGGATTAAGTGACTAAACCGTTATTGCTTATGGGCATTGTTGGGTGTAGTGGTTTATTCATACGGTCCCATAAACTTATCACCATTGAAGTGTACCATATGGTCAGGATTATCAGCTATCCAAACTTCTGTTTCCCATGCTATTTCTGGCATAAATTGTCGAAATTTATTTCTATCAAGAAACGCTGTTACGTAAACAATGTCTGCTGTACAATCTTTCGTAAGCCTCTTAAGTTGAAGTAATCTAATCTCACTTATCGGTCCCGAAGAGTGAACTGCTTCAATTAAATACAGCCAATTTTTATTTTTAGAATATGCAATTATATCAGGTAGTTCTTCATGCAATAATTCAAAGAAATTTAACTTTTTTAACTGTTCTTTATCAAGATGAAGATATTTATCTGATGTGTCACCAACATACAGAACCTCTGCTCCATAGCCATACCTCGGCAAAAACTCCTCAATAATAGCTTTTTGAAGGTCATTGTGTTTCCCAAGTGAAAAGTCTAATTTTTTGCCCGAAGGTAATTCAACGGGGATTTTATTAATATCACGTACTCTTTTTAACTTTTCGCCTATTGTTTCGATTCCCGTAAGTTCGGAAGAAACAATGTTTTTCCACCCTTTCGTTCCATATTGTTTGATAAGTTTAGCATAGCTTGGACTAATCACGTATCCACGAGTTGAATCATTCGTTGCAGAATTTGGACTTGATTGAGAAACAATTTCACCAACAGTCAATAATTTTAAGTCTTTTCTTCTAATATCATCATATGAACCCGAGCTTATATTTTCTCCAAAGTTAATATTAACAAACTGAATTATTTCTCTTGTCTTCAGTGAGTAACCTGAATTAAGGTCTTTTGTGTTTTTAAAATCCTTTAAAGTTTTGATTTCTCCACAAGCGAGAAACGAAATTGCCATTCTCTCTAATCTGCGAGGGGTAGCATCCATTGGAACACCAAAACAATCAAGAATATAAAGTGTATGATTTATTAATTCTTGTACTTCTTTAGTTTTATTTCTATAAGTTTGACACTTGTCTGGATTGATATATTGTTTCATTTTCAAAAAGGGTATATTGTCTATTTTCTGTAATATTTATATAGTTTTGATTCTCTCCTGTCAAGTAATCCTTAATTGTTTTTGCTATATGAAATGCAAAGTAAGGAGCTACAGCATTACCTACTTGATTATATTGGTGTGTTTCATTACCAGTAAAATCAAACCAGTCAGGAAAACTTTGCAACCTTGCAGCTTCCCTTACTGTAATCCTTCTGCGTTTTCCATTAGGTAATTTTACTCTATGCATATCACCTGTTGAACCAGCTAAGTTTCGACAAGTTAACGTCCGTGCAGGTCTATCTAAATATAAATCTCTTGGATTGATGCAACTTGAAGCCTTTTCATATTTTGCAATATATTGGTCCATGCTTTCAGTTAGGTACTTTGAATTTTCATCGTATTCAAACGCTAATTTTCCAAGAGCTTCCCCTGCTGTAACTAAATAGTTTTTCTTAATTGGTAAATTAAGTTTTTCTTTTGCTCCAATTACAATTACCCTTTCTCTGTTTTGAGGGACATCGTAATTTTTGGCATTTAACAAAGCATAATTAATTTTATAACCCAAACTTTCAAGTTCTAGCAATACCTCAATCAAATACCACTTATTTTTATAAAGCATTCCTCGAACATTTTCAAAAAGAAAAACTTCTGGTTTTACTTTTTTTACAGCATCAATAAAGATAGGAAAACCATCTCTTGAATCTTTTAAGCCCAATTGCTTTCCTCCAACACTAAAAGGTTGACAAGGTGGACCTCCAATTAAAACATCTGCCTCTGGGTATTCTGCATCTAACGAAAGCTTTTCTGTATGACAGGTTCCTATTAGATTTTTATTATAGGTATTTGAGGCATGTTCGTCCATTTCATAACCGATAGTTTTGAATCCATTTGCTTCAAATCCCAACGACAGTCCTCCACAACCAGCAAATAAATCAACAACTGTTTTATTAAGCTCAGTATCAATATAAGGTTTTAACTTTGTATTTATCTTTTCTATATAATCCATATTACAAAAATACTACTTTTTTAATTCTTAAAAAGAACACAAAACAGCGGATATTTAAAAATGCTTGCATCCTCCTTCCCCCCCCATTCAACGAAATTCCTCTCTCTATATTGCAAAAAAACGCTGACATTTAGGGAGGTTTTCTTGTTGGTGTGGTAGCGATTGGGGGGGGTAAAATTGTTTTTTACCTCCAGTAATCCAATAAATTTTTCACCGCTTCTTTAAATAATTTAGGGGCTCTTACTCCCAAAACTAATTGACCTTTTGAGTTAAGCATAAAACCAACCTCTATTTCTACAATAGTGTCTTTTTCGCTGCCAAAAAGCACAACCGAGCGGATAATCTTATATTTCGGATAAAGCTTTTTGATATAGTGTTTTTCGATGAAATCAAAAGTTTTTATCTGTAAAATTCCTGCGTTACGATTAATGTATTTTTCACCTTCAATATTTATGATTTCTTTACGCTTACCATCTTCTAAAATCAAATCAGGAATTTCTACAATTTGTGTTTTATCGCCTTGTTTGTACAGTTCTCTATTTTTATATTTTGCCAATGGAATAGGTTCGCCATCTAACGGGAAAAAATAGCCTTTTTCACAACCTGCATGATTTTCAAAAATCAACTCTCCATTTGTAAATTTTTTAACAATTAAATGAATAAAAATTGTTCCTAACTTCTCTCCATCAAAATCATATCGCCAATAATTATTTGGAAATTCAGCCTCTGGAATAGTCAAACCTTGTAAGGAAATTCCTATTTTATTAGCAATAAAAACAAACTTATTCTTCACTCCTATTTGTTTTTGATTTAGCCCGTGTTTGGTTATTTGAATGGTCTTTTTCCAGCCCAACTTTCGCAAAACCGCACTAATAATTGATAAGGCTCCGATATTAGGGTCGTGTGCAAGTCGTCCATTTTTTACCAATCGGCCTGAAATGTTAATCCTATCCTTAAATTTTTTAATTTCAATAGGCACATTTCCCTTAGGAGCTTTTCGCATATTCGATTTAAAAGCGATAATTTCATCAATACTTTTAAATGGAACAAAAATTTCCTTGTCTAATTTCTTGCCTAAAATTTCCACTCCTAAAGTTAGTAATAGGCGAGTTCCAAAAATATATGTTTCTGTTGGCGTAATTTTCTGCTCTATTTGTAAATTATAAAGCATGACTTTTTTCGTTTTGGGATAGAAACTTTCAATAAAAACAAACTTAGAACAACGCTGATAAACCCCTGTATTCCGACTTTCTTTGTCATCTGTTTTAGTTGCTTCAATAGCATAAATTGGCTTGTTTCGCAATGTGGGTTCTGTCTTTTGATAAAAAACTAAAAAATCTACAAAACTGGAATATCCCGTAATAATTTTGATATAAACCTTATCAACCTTATTGTAATTAAACCCTGTCAATTCGTAAGTAAAAGTAAATTTTCCATCTTTGAGTATCGGTAAAATCCTTAAAGCATCAATAAAAGCCCCATATCTATAATCTTTGGCAAATTTTTGTAGAATGGTTGCTAAAACACTTCTTTTAGGGCGTTCTTCTGTTAATATCCAAAGATTTTTCATGTCATTTCCTTAAAATATAAAGTTGTTCTTTAATATATTTTTTGTACTTACTTTGCCCATTATTATTACTTTTAAATCTCAAATAATCAAACTCTACAAGTTCAATATTTCCATATTTTTCCAAAGTAGTTATAATATCATTTGACGGCATAATTCCTTCTGAATTATAACTTAAAAGTAAATAATGATAGCTACCTAATTGAGCTATTTTTTCTAATTCTTCTAACGCCGTAGTTACATTACAAAATTTAGATTTCTGTTTTGAATAATCTCGCATTCCACTTACACCTCTAATAACAGGGTCATCATATTTTGCAATGGTTTCCAACAGATGATAATTAGGAGCATATTGTCGTTGATTATAAGGTGGATCAAGGTAATAAATATCTGCTTTTATTTGGCTAACCAAATTAACAGAATCTTCATTAAAAGCAAAATTCTGATATTCATTTTTTAATAGGGATATTGTTCGTAAGCACATTTTTTTTACAGCTCTTGCATCCCATTTTTTATGAAAAGCTCCGAAAATTCCTGCAATATTTGCATAGAAAGGTACAGTTTCAATTAGGCAGGCCAACAAAATGAAATATTCATTATCAGAAATTAAGTTTTCTGTTTTCCACTGCTCAATTTGTAGGCGAATAGCATCAATAATTTTCCCGTTTTCAGTAGAAAAATACATTCGTGGTTTTTCTAAATGTAGAGTTGGTTCAGGAGTATAATTTTTATAAATAAACCCCTCTTGTGGTTCTATCTGATTCAAATATTCAACTACCGCTTCCAATGGAGAACTAAATAATTGTGTACTTTTAAAATTAAGATGGGGTAATAGTTTTTCAAAACTACAATCTTCATTATTACAGATATATGCCTTTTGCAAGATATAAGAAAAATACATTAAATCGGAGGAATACACTTGATAACCAAGTTGCTTAAAATATTTCCCAACATTTGCCGTACCTGCAAAAACATCAAAAAACGAATTTCCTTGAATGTTTTTTTGCTGAAGTACCTTGTAAATTTTGGGTAACAAATTTTCTTTATTTCCGATATACCTCATAGCTAATCAAATAGTGATAATTGTTTTTTCGGATCGGGGTCATAGTTGGTAACTAAAACTTCAATCGTTGCTTTTTTATCTCGTATAATCGTTTGATAATTTGAGTTTGAATAATTGAAATTTAAGTAATTAACCACGTAATCATTAGAATCTATCCACTTTTTTAAAATATCATTGCTTTTACCTTTATGTTCAATAACATTGGATAGAGCAAATTTTATATTTCGTCTGTTTAGCTTGTCTAATAATTCTAATAATTGTACTTCTTCCTTTAAAGACCACCCTTTAAAACCTCGTTTTCCGTCGTTATAGGTCCCCGTAGTAATTAAATAAGGAGGGTCGCAATAAACAAAATCATTTTCGCCAAAACGTGAAAAATCAAAATCAGTAAAACATAAGTTACTAAAATAGCATTCTTTTTCTTTTATCCTTATAATAAAACTCTCTAAATTTTGCTTCATAGTAGAATTAAAACTACTGCGATTTCTACCAAAAGGATTGTTAAATTGGTGGCTGTTATTAAAGCGGATTTGGTGATTAAATGAATAGGCAATGAGTACAAACAAATCCAATGGATTTTTTTCTTTATTATATAAATCTCTCATTGCTTTGTAACCTTGCTCATTAGTTTGAGATAGGGAAAATTGAGCTATTCTACTTTCTATGTGATTAATTATTGAACTTAATTCAGTATCTTGGAATGTTTTATACATTTCAATCAAAAAGGTCAAATTATCATTAAAAAATACTTTATTTGCCTCTATATTTATCCCAACATTACATCCTCCTGCAAACAAATCTATAAAATTATTGATTTCATTAGGGAAGAGTGTAGAAATTTGATTTAACAAACGATACTTACCACCAATGTAATTTAATGGTGATTTTAGTAGTTTTTGTTGATGTTGATATTTTACAACGAGTTCCATATTTGCATAAAAGATAAATAAATTGCGTGCCGAATCCCCCCCATTCAACGAATTTCCTCCCTCTATATTGCAAAAAAACGCTGACATTTAGGGGGGTACACTATTGAGTACTCGTGCTTTCGATAGTCTCAAATAAATTTAAAGATTTCTGTTTTGTTTTTTTATTTTTTTGTTGAACAAAATCCAACCTGTATGTATCTTTAATTTTACCTTCGTTTTCTAATCGGTCTTTTATCATTTCGTAGTATTCCGTGTGTAATTCACAACTTATAAAATTACGTTTAAGTTGCTGACACAAAACTAATTCACTCCCACTACCTCCAAAAAGAATGAAACAATCGTCATTTTCTTGCGTACAAGATTTTATAAGCATTTTTACCAAAGGTAAAGGAATTTGGCACGAATGAAATGTTTTATCTTTGCTTACATTTTTTACCAAATCGTAATAAAACCAACTATATGGCATACGTCCCGTATGTCCTGCTGCTATTCTTTGTTGAATGCGTTTATCTGTAGGATTTTGATACGGTTCGGCAACATTATTTAGTCTTTAAAATAATTTTTGTAATAGATTTAAAAACATCAACTTCTTTCCCACATTCTCGACAGTAAGTTTTAAAATCTTCAATCTGTTCTGTATGTTTTATTTCAAAGCCTTTTTCTGTGAAATTTAACACGTCATATTGATTTGGCTCTGTAATAAATTCTTCACAATGGCAATTTGGACAATTATATTTTGGGTTCATATTTTAAGGCTGTTAAATTATAATACCAATGATAAATATTTTCATAATCTAAAAAAGTTACTTTATCAATAAGTTTATTTTGTTTAAATGTTGGACGTTGTATTTCTCTTCCAAATTTATTTTCTCTGTCATTGCTGGCAATAATATTGAAATTATTTACTTTTGGAATAGTAATTAACGTGTCATTAAATCTCAATAAGCCTGAGTATATTGGAGTTGAATGTTCTACTTCGTAGAAAGATATAGGATTTGTTCCATCTAACCAAATAACATCAATTTCTGAAATAATATGATTAATTTGATTACCATAATTTGGTAGATTTTCTCTAACTTTTGAAAAATCAACAATTGTAGTATCAATTTTTATTTTGTCATTTTTAGGTATCCATATATCAAATCCCTTATAAATTCCAATAGATGCTATAAGTGATTGGACGTTACTATGCGACAGTGGAGGAATAACTAATTTATTTTTTTGCAAATTAAAAAGATTATCTAATCCTAAATAATTTTCAGCATTAAATTTTCCGATATTTGCAAAATAAAGTTCTGTACCAATTGATTTAAAAAAAGAAAGTACTTTGAATTGACCATCACTTGCAGGCTCGCAATTGAAAAAATAATTTTCAAATTGTTGAAAAGGAATTACAATATTTTTATCGGGAGCATCTGTTAGAAAACATATAAAAGATTTTTTATTTTGCAGTAATAATATATCTTCTTTTCTCAATCCATAAAATGCTTTTTTTACAAATTTACTTGCTTGTGTAATTTTAGAATATCTAAAATATACAATAACATCAGGAGACTCAATTAAATATAATGAATTACTTTTACCTATTTTTTTTAGTGTTCCATATTGTTCTGTAAGTTTTGTAATAACATTATTTTTGTATTTATTAGCCATAGTTAAACATAATAAATATTTTTCATTTCAAGTTTAGTGTCGTTGCCAAAATTGTATTCAAATGAAGTTTTAGTACGATGCGGAAAATAAGTTTTAGGACGTTTTGATATATCAACATCGTTTAACTCGGTATCTTTACCAAAAAGAAAATGATGTAAAATTCGCTGATTATTTGCTACCGATAAAATATTACTTTCACTCGAATTGTATTGATTTAGTAATGATTTTTGATATTTCCAATCAATTTTTTTCTGTATTGGTTCAAAATTATGGTAAACTTTGTCAATACCTTTTATAAACTTATGTTTCCCGCTTCCCAAATGAATTATTGCATAATTGTTTTTTTGTAAAATTTCGGGCAATTTATCTTTATTATCTAATTTTGTTACATCAAAAGGATTTCCAAATCCTACTTTTACACATATTTTTTTCACTAAATCGTTATGAAAAGTAAAATCTTTTTTCTTTTTACATATCTTAAACAATTCCTCAATTACTTTCGCTTTGTTGCTAATTCGTTTTACGGACATAATAACTTCAGTTAAATAATTTGCATAAACATAATACGTTTCTACAGTTGCGATTATTTGCACATTACTGTATTGTCCCGAAAAAGGTTGACAATTAATTATTATAGACTTCACTTGGAGTTTTAAAATTCAAATTCCAGTGTGGTCTGTCATTGTTATATAATT
>PDWI01003343.1_pt1 | contig 23036 bp, 17 predicted proteins | sample 1430891 | NCBI WGS metagenome assembly PDWI01 (sample SAMN01162508, study PRJNA174530) | Oral metagenome, whole genome shotgun sequencing project. | biome: Marine environment; feature: Marine mammal; material: Swab sample of the gingival sulcus; isolation source: swab sample of gingival sulcus... | reverse complement strand
TATTGAGCATACCTATAATGCCGGCGATGCCTTTGTTGTTCCAAAAGGGCTGCATGTTCGCTGGATCGTTGATGACTATGCGGAAAAAGTATGTGTTACCGCGGCAATTGAAGGAGAGTAGGTCTCTTTTCTGCTAGAGTAGAACATCCTGAAAAAGGGGGATAAGCTGTGTTACTGGCTTATCCCCCTCTTTTTACCCTGTGAATAGTTGCTCCAGATAAGAGTATATCGTCTGCCCGATTTTGATCTTTAATATCAATTTGTTTTCTCGCTATTTTTTTGTCAAGAGATAAAAATAGTGTAATAAATAAAAAAATAGTGACGCTAAGGCGATACTGAAATGTCAGGCTGACGGGTTTATTAATGAAAGGCTTTGGTAAAAGAAACAGGAGTTCCTGTTTTCAAGATAGGAGGCAGCGTGGCTCTATAGCGGTGGAATACACCCTGTGTATGGGCTTTGCCTCTGTTATAGTGTTCGGTGTTATCGTGTTCTATAATGCGATGACAACGGATATCATAGAGCAGTTCAAAACCTGGGTAATAGAGTACCCGAACAATTAAAAAAAGGAGAACTAAAATGATGAATGATGCATTACTTAAAGGTTTGGTAAAAATGGAATTGGTTAAGGGTAAGATGATTAATGCTGCCAAATCCAAGATTAGTGAAGATAAAGGAGTTGCCGCAACGGAATATGCTCTGGTTATGGCTCTTGTTGTGGGTGTTGTTGTTACTGCAGCCTATGCCATGAATGATCCGCTTCAGAAATTTTTCGAGGCAGCGGTTGCTAAATTGAAGACATTTTTGGACTAGGAATCATAATTTAACGTGATGCCTTAATATGGAGAATAGTGATCTCGTAACTAACAGGCTTCGAAAAAAGAATAATCGAAGTCTTTTTGTAACGGATCGGGGAGCAGTAGCGGTAGAGTTTGCCTTTACCCTGCTGTTCCTTTTTCTTTTTGTAACGGCCTATGTTTCGCTGACAGGTATCTTTCTCGGGCATCAGCGCCTTGGTTTTGCATCCTATGCTGCTGCTCGTGTCTGTGCAACCCATGGCAAAAGAGCCGGGGAATTAACTGCCCGTGCCATTGAAAGCAGATTTACTCCCTATATAGAAAATATTGATGGTGTTTGCACTGTCAGGCTGGATAAAACCATTAATATCCCTTTTAATTTCTATAATATCTTTCGCCCTGGTTCCACCTTTGATCTTCATCGCAGTACAAGATTTCAGTCTGAAAGGTCCTTTCTGGGCTTCGGAGATAATGATTAGTATTCTCAGCGTTGACTGGAGGAGAGATGGCATGCAGGATAATAACAGTTATTGTTTATCTGCTGGTCTATTACGGCCCCTTTGTTCGGCAAGGGGGGCTATTGCGCCGATGATAACCTTTCTGCTGATACTGGCTTGCTTTACTGCGGTAACCATTGCCAATATCAGCCAGCTTATGCTGGAAAAGACCCGTTTGCAAAATGTTGCCGATGCATCGGCACTGGCGGCGGCAACCGTTCAGTCTCTGGGGTTAAATGAAATTGCTGATCTTAACTATGAGATAGATGATCAGTATGGTAAGTTGGTGCAGATTTTAAGAAGAGGGGATCCCTGGTTTCCTGGAGAGGCTGAGCGGGCTATTCGATTTTTTCAATTTGGGTTCAACTATCTGCAATGGCTGCAAGATAAGGATAATTGGCGTTATGCCCATTGGGCCTGGAATGCCTGTTTGGAAACTATTGATGCCAATACCCCGGAGAATCGCAGAGGTAAATGGAGTCCGCATATTGAAATGACTCCAAGGGGTCAGATAGCGCATCTGTCTGTTCCGGCGCGAGAGGTCGTCCATTTTAAATGGTTGTCCCTTCATTCTCCAAAGCATTATCCTCCTTATCTTACCACTTCCTGGAGCGATATCAAGGCAGGGTCGTTTTATCGTTATGGTTCACATGATGGCTCTTTTCAGTGGCCTAATGTGGTTTATGGCTATAAGGTTTCTGATCTGGGTTTTGTGACCCTTGGCCGCAGAAAAAACAGGGAAATAACGACTGTTGGCGTGGAACTTGTACAGCAGCCTGCCGATTTTGCGATGGGTGTAAGAATCTTTGGGCAGATGCCGGAATTGCGGGCATATGCAATGGCCAAGCCGACAGGCGGCAGTATCGGCGGCTTGGCACCTTTTTACCGGCCAATGCTGATAAGGTAATATTATGGTCAGAGATATTGGTCTATACGGTGTTAAAAAGATTATACTCATATAGGCAGGGTGGCAACGCAAAAACGGATAGGAATCGCAATTTGCATAAGAGGGGTGTTTTATTATGAAAAAAACAGCAGAAAAAAAGGCCTTGTCTGGCAATGAGCGGGGGGCAATGCTGGCAGAATTTGCCCTTATGCTACCTTTTTATGTGATCTCGTTGTTTTTTATGATCTTTATCTATGAGCTGGCCGGGGATATGCAGAAAAAAAGCGAAGAGGTACGCTATGATCTGCGCCGGCAGATTGCTGTATCAGGCCATGAAGGCTTCCATCCAACTTATGCAAAAACAATCGCCAGGGCCACCCCTGTTCCTGGTTTGCGTACTTTTATCGGCGGGACAAAATCTGTGGATATTGTTCTTTATGGATATCGGGGTTATCGAACGGGAATCGGCCAGAGCCAATATCGAACGGGAGATATATTAATAAAGAGAAGGCCTGAGTTTAGATGGCAGCAGCCTTTTTATTGGGAATCTATCTGGTATATGGCTAAACGCAGATTATAACTGAAGAGGGATTATTCGATTTATGTTTCCTCCCGGGGCGTAATTATCTTGATAATTCCTGAATAGACAGAAGTATATACATAAAGGTAAATCCTGATAGTGGCAGCAGTGCAATAATAGAGCTGGCAGTTTTCCATGCCCGGTAGTGCTTGATAACTGTAAAAATACTGGCAGGATGGAAATAAATAAACCAGGTTGTTTGAAACTGAAAGGAGATCAATAGAAATAAAAAGGTCAATGTTATCCCTCCTGTTCGAAGATATATTGTTTGTTGTTGTGTCTCACCGGAAATATCCCCGAAAGCAGATATGCCAAACATAATACTGAGGAAAAGAAAGAAATCACCCATTAGAATAAAAGAGAGTGGAGGTTTCTTGTAGTATGGCTCTTGCTGGTTAATAAACATCATCCCTTTGGCATTATTGCCCGCATCAGCCTGCAAAAACATCATACCTAATAAAAAAGGGATATGGTCAGTACGTTTCCAGTCTTTATAAACATGTTTTATAAAGAAAGCCAGAAGTCCCAGCATCGGGAGTATAAAGGCAAAAGGATTTAGCCAGTCGGGGGTAAAGAACAGCGCGTGTTTAAGCCCTTGGCTTAACATTATAACAATTACCATCAAAACACCCATAACTGCACCAAATGTTGCTGCATTTTCGCGCTGTTCAATACATTTTTCTAATGAAAAATGATTTTTATCAAGCCATTTGGTAAAGTTATGTCTGAATATCTCTGGATTTTCTGGTGGTTGATAATCCCGTATCTGGCGGGCCCGCTGAAAATAAACTGCACCAAAGAGATTAAATACCAAAATAATAAGGGTATCTCGCCAGCGGTATGGATTGTGTTTCTGAAAAATACAGGTTATTAGAGAAGATAGCCAAAAAAATATAAATAACAGGAGGACGCTAAACATAGAAAAAGTGACAATCTTCTCATGAACTGATCTATCTATTGCGAATGAAACAGCAAGAAGAAAAATTTCACAAACGATAAAAAGAATCCGCCGGGCCCATTTAGTAATGTCCTGTCTTTTCATAAGTCAAGATATCCTTTTCTTTAAAATAAACCTGAACCGGTATAATAACTATATCATACTATCAGTATGATATCCTGGCAGATTTTGTCAAGTACTATTCCTGTCGGTAACAGGATTATGGTTATATTGAGCTTATTCTTCTTGTTTCATCCTGTTTTTCGGTATGAAGTTATCTCCCGGCAGAAAACAGAAGAATAACCCCCAGTATTATAACATACTGGAAGCGTTGTTGTTTCTGTGGGACAGGATTTTTTGACAATCAGAATAAAGGGTAAATTTTATATTGCATTTCATTGCAGGAAATGGAAAGTATAAATACCTATACAGATAACGGGACGTTATCTATACAGCTGGAATATTCTGAAGTATGGAATCGCCTTTATTTACTGATATTCCTGCATTTTTTAACCTGAGCAGATAATAGTCAGATGCTGAAAAAAAATCCTCTTCTTATTGCTTTTGTTCTGGCAGTTTTTGCCACACTGTTTGTCTATTCCTATATCTCAAGCCGGGAAAGAACACTGCTGGAGTTATCCACGCCAGTGGAGGTAGTTGTCGCGGCGCAGGATATTCCGGCAAAAACGGCCCTTAAGGAGGAGATGCTGGAGTTGGTGGAGATCCCCAAAAAATATGTGCAGCCGGGGGCTATAACAAAGATAGACGGGGTGCTGGATCAGGCAGTCAGTTCGCCTGTGCTTAAGGGGGCACAGATTGCGGAGGGCATGTTTCTGGGAAGCAATACGGCAAGTTTTGCCGAAAAGGTACCGAAAGGGGCAAGGGCCTTTACCGTGGCGGTCTCCAGGGTAACTGCCGTGGCAAATCTGCTTGTTCCGGGGAATTATGTTGATCTCCTGGTTACGGTGGAAGTTGGTCGTACCGATGAAAGCGGCCAGGAGGTGGCGGAGACGATGCTGACCAAGACCTTTTTGCAGAATAAGCTGGTTTTGGCAGTCAATGAGATTTCCAGCCGCAGGCAAGCGATGGCCAGGCATATGGAGCAGAAAAATAGCGGCACCATTATTTCGCAGATAAAGAGCTTTACACCGCAAAAGGAGGCGGATATTACAACGCTGACCCTTGCCCTTACCCCTGATGAGGTTCAGCGGGTCAATCTGGCTCAGGAGGTGGGGTCGATCGCTGTTGCCTTACGCTCCCGCTGGGAAGAGGAGCAGACTGTAGAATCGGCGATTATTGATACAAAAGATCTGCTTGGGATCGAAAAAAAGATTATACGAAAATCAAATCCCGCATGGCTTGAGATTCGCGGGGCTGAACAGCAGCTGCATCAGTAAGTGTTAAGCGGCAGGAGTATGATTTTATACATATCCCCCCCATTTTTTAGAGGCATAAATTCTATTTAACCGTGCAAGAGAGGAAAAATTGTGTATAGATTGATTATTATGATGATGGCAGTTCTCTGCTCTGCGTCATTTTGCCTGGCAGAAGATATTATTCTTGATGAGGGGCAGAGTGAGGAGATAGCCACGGGGTTTGAAGTGTCAACGGTTGTAACCGGTAATAACAAGGTATGCCGGGGCGTGCCGTTGCCTGATCGAAAAAAGGTTGTGATCAATGCCCTGGGGCCGGGAAAAACGAATATTATCCTGCATGGCAGCAATGGTGAGCAGATGAGCTTTGATGTAAAAGTCAATAGCGTGGAGGTCGCCTCAACCGCAGAGGAATTGTCCGAACTGCTGCAGGGGGTTGAGAATGTTACTGTGCGCCAGGTGGGGCGGAAAGTGGTTGTTGAAGGTAGTGTTCTGTCTCAGGCCAATCTTGATATGATTAACAGGGTAGTAAAGGATATGCCCAATATTATCAATATGATAAAGCCCAGCCCAGCGATCAGGAAAGTAACCAGAAAAGAGATCGAGAATGCCATTGCCGCCGAAGGTATTCCCGGAGTGCGGGTACAGATCATCAAGGATAATTATGTATTGCTGGGAGTCGTTCCCAGTGGGGGCGCCCTGCAGCAGGCAATGACTATCGCCTCTTCCTTTAGCCCCAATGTTATCAATGCACTGGCGGTTGATGAATCTGTTGAGATGAAGCCTCTCAGTATAATAGAGTTACAATTAAATATTATTGAAATTGACCGCGCTGCCCTGAAAAATCTGGGTATCCACTGGAATCCTGTCAGCAGTAGTGAAGCGAAGGGGGACTACTCTAAGGCCAAGGGGGCTCCCGCGGCTTCCAGCGTGGGGGTAACCGGTACTATCTCTGATCTTTTCCCGAAGATGAGAAGGATTTTTCAAAATGGCAAGGGGCGGTCTGTTGTTGAGCAGAGTTTAACTGGCAACAGTGGCGAGGATGCTGATTTTTTTGTCGGAGTGCAGTATCCGCTTCTTGTGCCGCAGGATGGTGGAAAATATACCGTTGAATATAAGGATATCGGGGTCACAATAAAGATGAGGCCGAGTTTACAGGCGAAAGGAGATGGGAGTAATGGCTATCTTATCAATACCCCGATTGAGCTGGAGTCTTCATCCATTGTTGGGCAGGCGGCCGCCGGAATTCCTGTAATCAATACGTCCAAACTGAAAACGGAGATGAGTCTGATCAATAACGTCAGTGTTGCCGTTGGCGGATTAATCAGCCGCAAGGAACTCTATGAGATAAGTGATGCGCCTCCAGCGGGCGGTCCTTCTCTGTTGCAGTTAAATAGCGGTCATAACCAGGATAATGATACCCGCGAGGTCGTTGTCTTTGTTACCCCCAGGGTTATTGAGTTTTATGATGACGCGACAAGAAAAATCAGACATTCCGTAGAGGATGATTTCAAGCATCAGGAATTGAAAGCCTTGCGCAAAGCCTTTAAGGAACAAAACTAGAACTTCCCGTGGCCTGTAAAATTATTTCTGTCTATAGTCCCAAGGGCGGGGTTGGCAAGAGTTTTATTGCCGCAAATCTGGCGGCGGATCTCTATGCGGAGACAAAAAAGCGAATTCTGGTTCTTGATTTTACCCGGCCCTTTTCCACTGGAGTCGGACATCTTCTGCGGCTGAGGGAAGTCAGCACCTTTGAGAGTATCCTGCCGACGATTGAGCAGATGCCGCCGGCTCTGTTGCACAGCCTGATTGTCGATAGCAAGGCAAATGTCTCTCTGATGAGCTTTTCCAGAGGGAAAAGGGTGGGGAGCATTCAGGCTCCTGCTGCCGGGCAGCTGAAAACACTCTTGCGAAAGATATACAACTATTTTGAGTATATTCTTGTTGACCTTGGTCCGGAATATGATGTGGTGGCCCAATCCCTTTTTGATGTCTCTGATATTATTCTGCTGCCGGTTATTCCTGATCATCTTGCCATCGAACAGACAAGGGCCGCTATCGAGCTGCTGCGCAATCAGAATTTCCCCCAGGAGAAGATCAAGACGATCGTTAATATGGACGGGATAAGTTCCGGCATCACCGTTAAACTTATCGAACAACTGCTGAAAAAGGCCAGCTATGGGGTTATCCCTTATGAAAAAAATGCCCCGCTTCAGGTGATGGAGGGGACCTATCCTGAACTATATCCCAAGCACCGTCTCACAAAGGCCATTGATCAGCTGGTCCTTAAGATATTGCAGCTGCCGGAGAACAAGCTGGATTTTACTGATGCTGATGGCGAAACGGTGGTGTCGGGTTTTACCGAGCAGGTCAACTCCAGAGAGTTTACCAGATTGAAACTTGCTGTCCATACCAAGCTGCTTCAGGTGGTCGATTTTAAAAAGGTTGTTCTGGAAAACGAGGGCGATGCCGCAATACAGGCGGAGCAGGAAGTGCGGATCAAAAACAAGATTGCAGAAATTATTGATACCGAGACTGCTCTTGCTGACCGGGCGGTCAGAAATGAGCTGCTGCGTCAGGTTTTTCTGGAAGCGGTTGCCCTTGGTCCACTGGAAGATCTGCTGGCGGATAGGGATATCTCCGAGATTATGGTGAATCAGTATGATGTTATCTATGTTGAAAAAGCGGGGAAGATTGTTCCGGTGGAGACAACCTTCTCCTCGGAGAAGTATCTGCGCAATGTTATCGACAGGATTGTTGCTCCTTTGGGGCGGAAGATCGATACCAGCTCGCCAATGGTGGACGCGCGTCTGCAGAATGGTTCGCGGGTAAACGCGATTATCCCTCCGCTGGCACCCTATGGCTCTGTATTGACCATACGGAAGTTTCCGGAAGAGAGGCTGACGAAAGAGAGTCTGCTGCAGTTTGGTACTTGGAGCGATAATATCTCTATCTTTCTGGAGACTGCGGTAAAGGCCAGACTTAATGTGGTGGTCTCCGGCGGGACGGGAACGGGAAAAACCACAATGCTCAATATTCTCTCCTCCTTTATTGGAGATGATGAGCGGATTGTAACCATTGAAGACTCTGTGGAGCTCGATCTGCCCCAGCCCCATGTGATTACGCTGGAGAGCAGACAGGGAAATATAGAGGGAAAGGGAGAGGTCGCGATCCGTGATCTGGTGCGTAACTCTCTGCGGATGCGGCCAGACCGGATTATTGTTGGCGAGTGTCGGGGAGAGGAGGCCCTTGATATGCTGCAGGCGATGAATACCGGGCATGACGGTTCACTAACAACGATTCATGCCAATAGCACCCGCGAGGCGATCTCACGTCTGGAGACACTGGTTCTGTTTGCGGGTTTTGAACTGCCGGTTCGGGCTATTCGCCAGCAGATTGCCGGATCCGTTGATCTGCTGGTGCAGATCTCCCGCTTTAAGGATGGGTCGCGGAAGGTTGTCCAGGTAACGGAGATCACCGGCATGAAAGATGACGAAATCACGATTGAAGATATCTTTGTTTACCGGCAGCATGGAGAGGAGGCCGGCAGGGCTGTGGGCAGTTTTCAGGCAACAGGCTATGTGCCGCAATGTGTGAGGGCCATTCAGGATAAGGGCCTGCCGATGCCCAGAGAGATCTTCTGGACAAGTAATTGATGGTATGGCCCGCCTTTTTTACAGAATAAGAAGATGTTGTGGTCTTGTTCTGGCTGCAACCCTGCTTGCTGTTGCCGGTAATGCGAGTGCCGCTGCGTTGTTACGCAATGAAAAAAAGGTGGCTTTCGGGCCGCGCTGGCAGGCAAGGGTTCTCTACCAACGGCAGGTTCTGCTGACGAATACAGACGATATGGCCAGATATAGAGAGCTTGCTGTTCCGGGTAATACGTTATACCGAACTGTTGATATGGTGCAGGCGGAGATAATATTGCCCGGCGGTAAAAAGGTAAAGGCGGTACGCGGTGAAAATAAACTGCTTTTCCCGCAAGAGGATCTGGCAGGAAGACTACGCTTTTCCTACCGTCTGACAATGGCGGAACCAGAGATGCCCGGAGTCTTTTTTGATAGTTTCAGCAGTGAAAGACTCCTTTCTGCGAAAGACTATTATGAAATCAGATTCCCCCGGTCGATGGCCTTCTGCTGGTCGGCAGGAGCAGGGACGCATTATGGTTTCAGCGATCGGTTTATCCTGCCCGCAACGGCTTATGGCAATCCCCGTATTCAGGTGTCTACCGTTTGTGACTGGCAGCAGGTAAAAAAAGCGTATCGGCAGTTATATGAGAAAAAGATGGAGAGCTCACCATCCGGGGCACTGGCAGCTCTTGCTGCCAGCTGGGCGAGGCTTCCCGGAGAGAAGCAGCTGGATGCGGTCTTGCGCTATATCCGTCAGCAGGTGAAATACCAGTATGCCGGCAAAACCGTTCGGCGGCTGGCTCCCCGCAGTCCGGAAAAGGTGCTGGCATCAGGCCGCGGGGATTGTAAGGATATTACTGCATTAACCGTTGCCTTGTTACGGCGGCTGCATTTTGCCGCTGATCCGGTGCTGGTTGCAGATGCTGCCAGCTATAATCCGGATTTTCCGGATCCGTTTATTTTTATCCATGCTGTTATACGGGTGATTATAAAAGGGGAAATCCATTGTTATGACCTTACCCGGCCAGAGAAAGAGGAGTGCAGATTTATCCAAAAAGAAAAATTTTTCTTTCCCCTTGATAATAAAAAAGGTAAACTGTTTTTAGGAAGTGATGCGGCCTGACAGGATAGCCGTGATATATACAGAGAATATACATATTCAGCTATGGATTGGCATGCCTGATCTGTTTTGTTTTTTTTACGTACGGAGGCAAAAATGTTAAGGAAGATTGTTGTTGTTTATCTTGTTTTATTTACATTTCTAACGCAGGTTCTGCTTTCAGGAGTTCCTGCCTATGCTGCAGGCAATACGGCAGGCAGCACGACTGTTGCTGCAAACGGGAACGCTGCTACTGGTTCAGCCCGGAGAGATCTGCAGGATTCGGCTGCAGGCAGCGATATGGAACAGGAGTTCAGGGTTGAGTATATCCGCCATATCAGAGAACTTGCATCTGTCTATCAGCAGCTCCGCCAGCAAAGCGCAAGATTGATTTCCCTAGTGGAAAAAAGTAAGGATACAGAACTTCTGAATGGCAGCAAGCTGGTGAGCAGTGACGCTATTGCCGGGTTAAAACAGCGTATCGCTTATCTTACGGATAAGGTTGCCCCGGTACAGAAAAAGTTCTACTCCCAGGAGGAAGGGCTTGAAAAAGATCTGGCCGGCGGCAGCCTGCAGGCAGATATTGCCAGCTCCTTTCAGCGGGCACAACTTCTTGGCATGACCTATACCCAGAACAAAAAATTGCTGGAGATGGAAGATATCTATCTGACAATGAATATTAAAACGCTGGAGATGGCTTCCAGCAAAGGTGATGGCGCGGATAGCGCTGTTGCCGCATCGCTGAAAACGGCGCTTGGTGAATATCGGGATATCTCCAGCCGGATTCAGGATGGCTTGCAGCAGATAGATGGCTTGGAGCATCGATTTGCGCTGGTCAGGAAAAAGTTTAATAAAGCCAGAGTAGAACAGATGCGTAAGGGGTCGCAGGCCCTTGGCAAGGTTATTGCCGGATTTGAGCGCAATATTGATGTATTGCGAAATAGTGGCGAGGAGAATGCGGTAAAACATGCCGAGCTGCTGACCTTAACGCTTAAGCAACTGATCAGCCGGAAAAAGGCGCTGGACGCAAAGTTGATGCGTTTTAACAGCGATTATGAGGATATTGGTGGAAATTTTATCTATATCCCTGAAGGTCTTGGCAATAATACGACAAAATCCCTGGTCTCCAGACTGGAAGCGATTAATACTTCTCTGGTAAAGCAGACCTTTGCCCGTAAAAGGGATGCGGCAAAACTGGCGGAAAAACTTGATCAGCTCTATCAGGACACCCTGGCCGAGCAGGAGCAGGCGGCGCTGCTTTTTGCCGGGCTTCCGGAGGGCTTTTCTGAAGCTGTTGATAATGTCGGGCTTACCTTTGATGCGTTTATAGAGAAGATAACGGGCCTGCAAGCCGATATTGCCGAAATCAATAAGCAGTTTTCCCGGCTTGGTTCAGAAAACAGCAAAGAAATTATTCATGACTATAAGCGCTCCTATCAGGTTGTTCGCCTTAATCAGGGGATAGAGAAGGTTGTTTCTGAACTGCGGGTTGTAACCGGAATTGAAAACCTGATCAATCTGCAGGTTGCGGTTATTATCAGTCAGGGTTTTGATTATGATGAAAATAATGATAATTCGGTTACCGCGGAGCAGGTAAAGCCGCTGCTTGCCATTGCAGAAAAAAGAACGGAAACCCTTGAAGGGATAACGGATATTCTTGAGAATATTAACAGTTCCCTGCAGAAGGATATAAAGACTATCAAGCCTCTTAGAGCACTGGGGGCGGATATCTTTAAACAGTATCGGCAGGAAAGCGAGGCGGTTCTGCCGGCAATGCAGGCGTCTCTGGAAGCAAATCTTGCCAATAAGACTTCCGGCTATCATGGCTATCTTCAGGCAGTATATACCAGTCTGAAAGGTCGTGCCGCTTTTTCTGACGCAATTATAAAACAAAAACAGATTGAGGTGAATACATGTCCCAGCTGTGACGAGGATGAGATATCCCTATGGCGGCAGACTGCCTATCTGAATCAGTCATATCCTGATATGGTGAAGCAGATAGAAGATCTTGCCCCTGTGGCGAAGATCTTTGCGCAGCAGTTTATTCCTGAAAAACTCTTTACCCAGGCAACTAACCTTTTTGTAATCTCACAACTGCTAAATATTCCGGTAGATATCTCTGTTCAAAATAATGGCGTTAATATTGAATTCCTATTTCATGGAAAAGGATTAAGAGTAAAAGGGCTGGGTAACCCTTCCCTTGATCTGGTTACCAGTGCAGCTGTTTCCTTTTCTTCTGATTATTTTTCTGATGCACCCTATATTGGCGGTTTTAATTGGCCTTCATGGGATGATATCGCCTCTACAGCGGAGACAGCAGCTGACTTTATTGGTAAGTCTTTTGAGGTGGGATGGAATGTTAATAAGAATATTTTTAAGGAAGCATTTATTGGTGACAACTGGTTTGAGACTGGTCTTAAGATTGGAGGATATGTTCTTGCTGGAGCAACTTGTGTTCTTGGTGCCGCTGCTACATTTGCCGCATCCTGTGGTCCTCTTATTGTTATGGCAGTTGCCGATACAGCTCAAGGCTATGTTACTACAGGGGTGCAATATGGTTTGATCCCGGAAGAATGGGGTGAGATAATTAATGGAGGTATTGATGTCGTTGATGTTTTGGCCAGTGGAGGGCTTGGGCTCTTGGGAAAAGTGGGCAAAGTGTCAAAACTTGGTAAGATTGCTAAAATTTTAGGACTTGACTCTGTTTATCCTAAAACGATTATAAATGCTATAAAAGGTGTTAAACTGACCAAGCTTAAAGACTTGTTAAAAGTTTTTAAGAATCCGAAAATATTAAAAGACATGTTAAAGATCTTTAAGGATCGAAAGGTTCTTGTTGATTGGCTTAAAGATTTAAAAAAAATTGCTAGTCTTGGTTATAAGCTTGGAGCACATAAATTTACAAGTATCTTTAAGATAGTTGATGGGTTGCTTAAAATAGTTAGGGGAGTTAGCGCTATTAATAAGAAATCTGTTCCGAAGGCTCATCCGGCACCAAAGGTTAATACCCCGAAATATCATCCGGCACCAAAGGTTAACACCCCGAAATATCATCCGGCACCAAAGGTTAACACCCCGAAATATCATCCGGCACCAAAGGTTAATACCCCGAAATATCATCCGGCACCAAAGGTTAATACCCCGAAATATCGTCCGGCACCGAAAGTACCATCCTTTCCTTGGTAGCTGGTTTAGTGCTATTCCTCATAAGGGGCAATGGGCTTGACTATAGAGTGAGTTCCTGATTTGTACTTGGTTGTTGTGTGAAATGAGTATTATATGGTTTTTTATGATGAATTGAGAGATTTTTATGAAATATAGCAAAAAAATGAAATACATATACCTTGTTATAACCTGTACTGTTATGGCGCTTGGATTATCTTCATGTGCGATATTTTCAAAACCGGATGATCGCAGTTATATAACCCTGCTTGATGAACAGGGCTATAATGATCGTGTTCTTCAGTCTGATGGAACCTCTCTGGTGCTGTTTTGTGATAAAAATGATGCCGCATCAATAAAGATGTTGAGGGCTTATGATGTATTTGCCCGTAACTATTCCGGTTTTGCATCATTTTACAGGATGGATTGGCAGACGGGCAGAGATGGAGAAAAATATGGGCTTGAAACACTGCCAACGATGATCCTTATTAAAAATGGTATTGAAATTGATCGTATGAGGGGTGTTCCTTCCGGAAAAGAGTCTCTGGGCTTTAGTGATGATCTGGATTTATGGATGCTGAAAAATGTGGTGGAAGTCAAAAGCGATATCTATTCAGGGAGCTTTTCCTATCTTTTCAAAAATACCAGCAGACTGCATATCGGTTCCTATTAATGGCATAATATTCTGGATATATGCGTATATTTTTATCCTGCGTATTATTCCTTTATTCGGGGAGGGGGTATAGATGAGTCTGCTGATTATTGCTCTTCTGGTCTTTATTTTTTGCTGGCTGGGGTTTCTGGTTCTGGCAAGGCGGTATACCGCGGATCTGGTTGCCGCATATTCCGCTTATATTCGCTGGATTTCAACCAGTCTGGATAATATGTTTCTTCCGTTAAGCGAGAAGATCTGCTCCGGGCTTGTTCTGCTGCTAACCCTGCTCTTTGCTGTTGGCGGTTTTTTTCTCTATGGCACGATGTCCGATTTCGAGATACGTCTGGCTCTAGATCGCGCTGTTGAACTGAACAGGGCGGGAAAACATAGTGAGGCAATTGATGCCCTACGCCGGATCCGTTCACAGAAGATAGCCTTGTTATATAATGAGCTGGGTGCGGCAAATCTTGCCTTGAAAAAACATGATCTGGCAGAGATCCAGCTGAAAAAGGCAATAGCCCTTGTTCCCTACTATGTTAATGCTCATCTGAATCTGGCAGAACTCTATGATTCTAGGGGGCGGACGGGAGATGCCCGGTTTGAATATCTCCGCAGCGGGGAAGCGATAAAATTGGCCAATAGCGGTGATGAACTGAAAAATTTTTCCGGAAACTCCTCCAGAGAGTATCTCTATCGGATTATTTTGGCGCTGGTTTTTGCCGTTATCGCTTTTCTGCTGCCGCGGTGGATTATCCGTTATCTGCAGCGCCGCCGGGTGCGCCGATATGAGATGCAGATGGCAGATGCCCTGCGGATTGCGACCAGCAGTCTTCAGGCCGGGTTGAATCTGGTGCAGGCGATTGAACAGATGGCGCGGGAAGCGCCGGTGCCGATCAGCCAGGAGTTTGAGCTTGTACTGCGTGAATATCGGCTGGGAAGCAGTATTGAAGAGGCTTTAGGCCATCTGGAGGAGAGGATGGACACCGTTGATACCAGGATATTTGTAAACTCAATAAGGATCTTGCGCAGAACCGGTGGTAATCTGGTGCAGTTTTTCGATAATATCGTACAGACAATTAATGACAGGACACGGGTATTAAATAAGATCAAGACCCTTACCGCTGAAGGAAAGGCCCAGGCATTTGTCCTGGCGGTAATCCCTTTTTTTCTTGGATTTATCATGTATAAGTTGAATTATGAAAATTTCCGCCTGTTATATACCACACTGCCCGGTGTGTTGATTTTGGTTCTTATGGCTCTTTGCGAGATCGCAGGTCTTTATTGGATGATGAAGATTATTGACATAAAGGTATAGCGGCCTGATTGGGGTTATGAGTGATCAGTTACTAGTTAGTCAGTTTAACAATCAGCTGCGGCCCGCCCTGAAAATGAGAGGCATCTCGGTGGAAAGCCTTGCTCCACGGCAGGGAGAGCTGTTGACTGATATTGCGATAGAGAAAGGGATTGTTTCAAAAGCCAATGCCAACCTGATACTGGAGGATATTACCGGTCTCCCTTTTCTTGATCCATCCCTTGCCTCTTTTCAGGACGATTTTATTGTCCATCTCCGTCGGTTGATTCCTCTGGCCACGGCGCTGGAGGATTGTGTATTTGCCGTGCGCCATGATATCCAGAACGTCCATCTGGTAATGGCTGTTCCCCATGATCAGCGGCTGCTCAGAAAATATGAGTATATAACTGGTTCAAAAATAAAATGTTACTGTTGTCATTCCGCGGGTATTATCGGCGCGATTGAAAGGTATTACCGCAAAGAGGATGAGTGCGCAGAGGCTGATGCTGAGGATTTTCAGGCGCTGAAGGAGCGGGCGGTAGCGGCCGTGCACCAGCTGAAATCACTGCAGGCGGAGTATGAAAGAATTGTCAATGAAGTTGCGGTGATTCAGCTTTTTAAATATATTATAAATCATCTTGTCGGCGTTGATTCCAGTGATATCCATTTTGAGCCACAGGCGCTGGAGACGCGTATTCGCTATCGTAAGGACGGGGTCATGCAGGTGCTTGGTTCCTGCCCGTCCGTTGTTGGTCTGGCGATAATTGACCGGATCAAGATCCTGTCGGGGATGCGGTTTGAGACCAGAGATATTCCGCAGGATGGCAGGATTGCTATCCAGCTGGTCAGGAACCGCCGCATCGATATCCGTGTTTCAGCGCTGCCGTCACTGTACGGCGAGAAGATGGTTCTGCGGATTCTGCCTGAGGACAGGGGCCGTCTATCCCTTGAAGATCTGGGGCTTGACCGGCAGGAACTGAACTGTCTCACCCATGCCATTAGCCAGAGCAGCGGTTTGATTCTGGTGACCGGGCCTACCGGCAGCGGTAAAACAACAACGCTTTATGGGGTATTGCAGACTCTTAATACCGAGCATGTCAATATCGTTACGGCTGAAGACCCGGTGGAATACCGGCTGGAAGGGATTACCCAGGTGAACTGCGATGAATCAACTGCGCTGGATTTTCATGCCGCGTTGCGCTCCTTTCTCCGCCAGGATCCTGATATTATCATGGTTGGTGAAATTCGTGACAAGGAGACCGCGGAGATGGCTCTCAAGGCGGCAATGACTGGTCATCTGGTGTTGAGTACCCTGCATACCAATGATGCGCCGGGCTCCATTAACCGATTGGCCAATATGGGAATCCCGGCCTATCTAATCGCCTCCACACCGCTGACCATAATTGCCCAGCGGCTGGTGAGAAAGATTTGTCCGCATTGCCGGAGCAGGGAGGAAAATGTTACAGCGATACTTGAATCCCTGGCGGAGAAGGCGGTAGACGGGGATTTTTTTAAAGGGGATGGATGCGCTGAATGTTCTGGAACCGGCTATCTTGGCCGTACCGGCATCTATGAGATATTTCAAAGCAGCGATACCACCCTTCCCTTTATTCTAAACAATGAACCCTCTTCCATTCTGAAGAAGGCCGCGGTGGAAGCAGGCATGACAACATTACGGATGGCGGCACTGACAAAATGCCGGCTGGGTGAGACAAGCCTGGAAGAGGTGTTACGGGTGACGATGGATGAAAATGGAGCGTAATTGATGGTGATTTTCAAACTTGCTGGATTCCTTCTCTTTTTTGCCAGTTTTTTTGTGCTGGCCCGGGCGCTGGTGCCGAAAAAGGAGGCAGCTGTTCTGCAGGACAGGGTTGGAGATGAGCAGATCCCGCTGGACGATATAAGTGAGGGCGGGCGGTTTATCCGGCTGTTCAGACCCCTTATCACTCTCCTTGTTCCTGTTATTGATTTGCTCCCTCTGGACTCCTACTTTGAGCGGATTAGACGTTATCTGGTCTGTGGCGGGATGGAGGGTGATGTCTCCGAAAAGGAGTTTGTCGGCTTTCAGATCGTTATAATGCTGCTTTTTTTCAGTATTGCAATGTTTATTTTTCAGAGCGGCATTATAAGGAGTATTGTCGTTATTCTGGGCGGCGCGTATCCGTATCTCTGGCTGAGTGAGAACGTGAAAAAACGGCAGGCGGCAATTCGCAGGAGTATGCCGGATACCGTTGATATCCTCTACCTTTCCGTGGAGGCCGGGCTTGATTTTTTCAGTGCGGTCAATGAGGTTGTCAGAATATCTGCTGGGGAGAGGGATTCCCTGGCGGCAGAACTGCATAGGATGAATAAAAATATACGCCTTGGCATGACCAGGGAAGAGGCGTTAAAGGAGATGGCCAGGCGAGTTGATATTATGGAATTGAACTCCTTTGTTACCACCCTTGTTCAGTCGGAAAAGATGGGAACAAGTATTTCGGCTATCCTGAAAGATCAGGCATTAAGGATGCGGGAGGAGCGCTATATGCGGGCGGAGCAGTTAGGAGCCGTGGCGACCCAGAAAATGCTTATTCCTACTGTTTTTCTGATTTTCCCTGTTGTGTTTATGATTATTTTTGCCCCGTTGATTTTACAGTATATTTTCAACTAGCTGGTAAAATATAGTTTTTTGACTACCCTTTTTATTTGGGGCCAGGCTGCGGAACAGAGCTGTCTGTTCCGCAGCTTCGGGTTTTATTTTTTGCTATGGCTGGTAGCTGTCTTCCAGTCATGCTGGTTTATCGGAACAGAAACAGATGAAGCTCTGTATTGAGATAGATAATGACACCGGATTTCATACCTTAAAAGATGGAGAATACACTCTTGGCGCGGAGGATTGCGATATCCCCCTTAACGACCCTGATCTGGATGGCGCTTTTCTGCAGTTGAGTGTTGAGGGAGAAAGGGTATATCTCTCTTCTTCAGACAGTTCGCATTCGCTTTTTTATCTGGGTGTGCCGGTGCAGCATATTGTTTTCAAACGTCATTTTCAGGTGCGTTTTGGCGCTTCCCGGATCTCCGGTATTTTTGATAAACAGAAACTGCTGGTATCGAGGATTCCACAGGTAAGGTCTCTTCTGGCAAAATGGAAGGAGAGCCTTGAGCAGGGTGATCTGCGCAAATTGCTGGTTCTTCTGTTTCTCTTGTCTCTGCTGGGGGCCTATCTCCTTATCCAGATTCCTGCCAAGAGACAGTTTGCCTATTTTAACCATCAGGAGATTATCAAGCGTGGGGCGCTGCTCTGCCGCTATCTGGCAGAGATAAATCGTGACGCTTTGAAAAACAGGGAGTTTGATCTGTTACGACTCTCTCCGATATCCGCAGAGGAGGGGGTTGTCTCTGCGCTGATTACTGACAGACAAGGCAGGATTCTGCTGGGAGAGGAGAGCGGGCCCGGTGTGGTTCCGGAAAAATTGAAACAGGCCTTGTCTGAGAAAAAAACAGTTATAGAGACAGATAAAAAGAGTCAGACAGTTATTTTTTATCCTGTTATAGAACAGCAGAATAATAATAAACAGACTCTGGGAATGGCGGTAGTAATTTATGATCCGGGCAAGGCCTATATCCTGCCTGTACCAACGAATACATTTTCTGGTCTTATTCTTTTCGGCGGTTTTCTTCTGCTCGGTTCGTTGGTTGCAATCTGGATCGCCGGGCTGTTTCTGAAGCAGATAGATGAGCTGGGTGATCAACTTGCTATCGCAATAAAAAATGGAGAAGATCATCTTACTGGCTCATCTGCTCCATACAGGGAGATGACACAGCTGAAAGCGGCAATCAATCGCCTGCTTGCGTATAATCGTTTGGCCAGCTCTTCGCAAGCCTTACCTGCCTCCAGACAGGAAGAGAGGGAGGAAGATGGCGTGACCGGGCGGCAGCAAATTGTTGCAGGGGAAAAAGATGAGGCCTGTTTTATTATTAACCCCGTCAGTTTTCTGATTACAGATTGTAGTGAAAAATTCAGGAAGTCTTACGCGAAAACCGGTGCCGAGGTCGGGCAGCATCTTGTTGATATGGTTGACGATATGGAACTGGTAAGAATTGTTTCAGAACTTATCGATCCTTCAACGGAAACTGAAAGTATGGAGCTTGATACTCCGCGGGCTGTACGCATCTCCGCAAAGCGTATCAGTAAAGACGAAACGTTTATTCTTTTTGAGGAGCGGGATGCCAACTCTTGATCCAAAAATGTATAGGCAGCCGGCAGAATGTGTCCTGAAAATAATTAATGGTACCGGAATCGGCCATGTTTATCCTGTTTTTATCGGCAGCCCCCTGATCATAGGCAAGGGGGCGTCCTGTGATGTATTGCTGGAAGTCTTGACCGACAATATTTCGCATAAACATGCCCGTTTGACGGCAAGGGGAGACTCCTATTTTCTGGAGAATCTGAGTCAGTCTCATTCTGTTGTGGTCAATAATCGGGCTGTCGATGAAAAGCTTCTGATAGAAGGTGAGCGTTTTCAGATTGATGATATCACTTTTCTGCTTGAGCCTCCGGAATTTGAATTTCCGAAAGAGCAGAAGAAAAAGAAGGCTGGATTAAAGGCCGGACTGGCAGGTTTTTCCGGTAAAAAAATCACTTTACGGCGGGTACTATCGCTTGTTCTGTCCCTTTTTCTGCTTCTTCTTGTGGTTATTTTTCTGGGTAAAGGGGAAAAGGAGGAGAACATTACTTCCGAGGACTCCTTGCCAGCACAGCAACAACCTCAAAAAAAGCAGGCGCCGCAGCAGAAGGAGACCCGGAAAGAGAGTGAGGCAAAGGCAACGCCAAAAGAGGTAAGGCCGAAAGAGGCAGACAGGAAAAAAGCGGATGAATATTTCCGGAAAGGGATGTTTTTCTATGAAAATAATGATCCAAAGAATGCGATCCTTTTCTGGCGTAAGGCTGTGGCTCTTGTGCCGCGGCATGATCGGGCCCTGACGTGGCTGGAGAAAGCTGAAGCGGAACTGGACAGCACTATTGAGGAACACTATCAGAGTGGCCTGAAAGCGTTGAAATATATGCGTACCGATGATGCGGTGAAGGAATTTGAAATTATTCTGGATATGGCGCTTGATGGAAAGGATTTCCGTGTTACAGGGGCAAGGCAGCAGCTGCAGGATCTGCGGCAAAAACAGAAATAGTCTCTTTAGCGTTTGTGGAATTTCATGTTATGCATTTGAAGCGTATCTCTTTTAACTCTGTTTCCCATAAGCGGATACCGTTGCTGGTATTTCTTGGCTTTTTCAGTCTTTTTCTGTTGGCCAAAAGCAGTGGGATCCTTTCGGAAAAAGTGATTCGTGACAGGGTTATGGCAAGCGAAAACGACAAGTTTGCGGCGATGACCATAGCTCTGGAAAAGTTAAGGGAGGAGCAGGCAGGAGAGAACAGAAAGGAGAGTCTTGTCTCTGCCATAGCGTTTTATAACGAAAAAAAATATAACAAGGCAAAAGAGATTATTCTGCAGGTGCTGGCAGAGGAACCGAAAAACAGGAGCGCACTCTCTTATCGCGAAAAAATTGAAGAGGCTATTCACAGGGAAAAGGAAGAACAATGGAAGAGAGATCGCCTTGTCAACCAGGTCTTGCAGGAGGTGAATGATCTCTGGCAGGAGAAAGACTATTACTGGGCGGTATATCTGTTGGAGATGCTGGAACTTGTCCCTGTGCCGGATAGCCGGGTGTCATCGCGTGAGCTGAAAAGAAAGCTGATTAACAAAGAGACAGAATGGCAGGAAGGATGGAGAGTTTTAGCAGAAGAGAAACAGCTGGTCAGGGATCAGTTTTTCAAAGCAAAAGATGCGTTTGCAAAGAAAAATTATCCCTTGGCACTCTATCTACTGAATAAGGTAATCAAGTCTGCCGAGACTGATGAATATAAGAACGCTGTTGGGCTTGTCTCAGGATATCTGCAATTTTTAAATGCGTTTATCAAGACAGATAATGGTATTGATGTTTACAAGGTAGATAGCGATATCGGGATACATAAGGAAGCTCTTGGACTCCTGATGGGATATCAGCAAAAAGCAGAAGAGTGGGCTGAACAGAATTTGAAAAATGGTGCTGCTGCGATGGCGAAAAAAAAGTATCGTGCAGCCTATAAATATTATATGAAAGTGTATAAGGTCTTTCCAAAGAACAAGGCCGCACTGCAGAAAATCGGCCAGCTTACTCCAATTTTATTGACTATCGCAAAAGAGCACTATGAAAAAGGTGCTGTGTATCAGGGGATAAGTTTACTGGAGAAGGCAAAAAAGGAATATCAGCTTGCGGTGAGTTATTCTCCAGATAAGAAAAACAAATTTTACCGGCTTTCCTGGCAGAAATTACAGGAGATAAATGGTCGATAGCAGCCCTGGCTATCTGTCCAGTGCAGTTGGGACGATCTTTAACAGGAGAAGATCTGTTTTATCGTAGAGTCTTCCGCTTTCATGTTTTTACCTCTATCCTTATTTCATTGCAGGCCTGTTCAAATCTGCGATATCGTTGATTGCTCCACGTTTCTCCTGTCCGACGGTAAATTTTGTTCCAATGAAAGAACTATTATGCTTAAAATGCTGTAAATCAGAACATCTTTGATAAAAAATCTGCATAGACAGATGCTTGGAAAGATGAAAAATCTATTTCGCCTCCTTTCTGTCTCCATAGGTAAATTCTATTCAGATAAACCAGCATGGCTGGATCATATAGCCTTCAGCCATAACAAAGAATGAAACACGGATATTCGAGATACGAACATCTGTCTTTGCACCGGTGTTTCAGATAAATTCACCTCCAGTATGATATCATATCAAAAATTCAGAGATTTTTTATTGGATTGAAAATTTATTATCCAGATCAGATAAAGATGACGATATAAAGGGTAGAGACCAGTTAACTCTGGATTCCTGATAATTTTTTGTTGTTTCTGACCATTTTGCACAAAGGCATAAAAAATGTGGCTATTGTTTACGGCTGCGTTTTCACATAACAGGCGCAGCAAGTATTTTATCAACTTTTCGTTGGTAATCTTCCCCAAATCGAAAAAAGAATTTTTTCAGAGATAAGGCAGTGGTGTTTACATAAAAGAAGTAATCTTGCTGTAAAGGAGATTGTCTGCTGGAATAATCCTGTTGTACGTGACTGGATTGAATACTATGGGGTATTCTTTAGATCAGAGTTGATCTTTATTGTGTACCATGCTGATAAACTGCTTTACGGGTGAGTGATCAGGAAATATAAAAAGCACGGGCAACATCTTTAAGAATGCAGATGCTTTAGAGATGCGCTTAAAAAGAGTACACCCAGATATAAATTGTCCTTGAAAAAGATGAAGAGTATTTTGAGATAAGATATTTAAAAACATACCGTTTCTATATGTTCTGTTATCTATTATTTCGTAACTGACATTCTTCCTAAAGGCATTTAATCAACCTGTCCCGCCATTATTGGCAGGATTTTAACGAATCTAACAGTGAAGCTATTCTTGGATTTGGTCGAAAACAGGATGCCTATGCGTCGCTTCAGGAATTCTTTTCTGGGCACTTTTTGACCAAATTAAAACTGTTAATGAACCTGATTGTACATGTGGAAGAGTGGGTGCTGGTTCGCCTGCAGTTGGTGTCAGGATCCCTTATCAAATTATTTTTGAAAATAAGAAAAAATGGATAGCGTTTGATGAAGATATGGATGACAATTATAAATTGGTCGCCATTTTTAAAAAGAGAAATTATTTCGATAAAAAAAATAGAGAAAAGGAAAAAGCCTTCCTGAACAGTATCAAAGATGATAATTTTTGCCAGTTGTTTCATCTATTGTGTTTCAGGTTCTTGTAAGAAGTTTTATGAAAAACATAACTTTTATTAGAACCTATTTATGGAAGAGAAAAATGTTAAGGAAAATTATAGTCGTTTATTTCGTTCTATTTACCTTTTCAGCACAGGTTGTGTTTTCCGGGGGGCCCGTCTATTCGGCAGATATCGCGAGCATGGGTGCTGCCGGGGAGGCAGAGGGGCATGGTTCTCAGAATGCGGTTATTGATGCCGGAGCAGGAAAGCAATTTTGGATGCAATATCTGTATCATGTTCAAAGCCTTATACCCCTCCAGCAGAAACTGCGAGGACTGAGTGTTG
>PDWI01003264.1_pt1 | contig 23044 bp, 19 predicted proteins | sample 1430891 | NCBI WGS metagenome assembly PDWI01 (sample SAMN01162508, study PRJNA174530) | Oral metagenome, whole genome shotgun sequencing project. | biome: Marine environment; feature: Marine mammal; material: Swab sample of the gingival sulcus; isolation source: swab sample of gingival sulcus... | reverse complement strand
AGTCCATCAAACGTAGAAGTTCCACGACCTATTTCATCTAAAATAATAAGAGAATTTTTAGTGGCATTTCTAACTATGTTGGCTACTTCGGTCATCTCTACCATAAAAGTAGAACGTCCAGCCGATAAATCATCTGATGCACCTACTCTAGTAAATATTCTATCTACAACCGATATATTTGCACTGCTAGCAGGTACAAAACAACCTATTTGTGCCATAAGTGTAATAATTGCTACTTGCCTCATATATGTGGACTTTCCAGCCATATTAGGCCCAGTTATTATAGAAAATCTATCGCCCTCACCGTCCAAATAAGTATCATTTGGTATAAATATAGTAGTATCTATAAGCTTTTCTACTACTGGGTGCCTACCATCTTTTATTTCTATTACACCATCACTATTTATAGCAGGCTTTACGTAATCATTTACACGAGATACTTCTGCAAAACTAGCTATTACGTCTAACTCGCTAATTATTTCAGCTTGTAGCTTAAATCTTCTAATATGAGTGCTAAGCTGTTTTCTAATAGCATCAAATAGCTCGTATTCTAAAGACATCAGCTTATCTTTGCCACCTAGTATAGACGCCTCCATACTCTTTAATTCCTGTGTAAAATATCTTTCGCTACCAGTCATCGTCTGTTTTCTTATGTAGTAATCAGGCACTAAGTCAAGATATGAATTAGTTACTTCTATAAAGTATCCAAATACTCTATTGTACTTCACTTTTAGCTTCTTTATACCAGTCTTTTCTCGCTCTGTAGCCTCTAATTTAGCAAGCCATTTTTTACCATCATGAGTTATTTCTCTAAGCTCATCTATCTCTTCATTGTATCCATTTTTAAATATGCCACCCTCTTTTACAGTTATAGGTGCATCTTCACTGATAGCGTTTTCTATTAAGTTAAAAATATCTTCTAGCTCATCAAATCTTTCTAAAAGGTCTTTAAAAAGTTTCGCATCTAAGTTTTGCAATATGACTTTTATTTTAGGAAGAGTCGATATGGACTGCTTTAAAGCAAGCAATTCTCTACCATTTATGTTTTTATAAAGTATTCTAGTACATATTCTTTCTATATCATATATAGGTGATAAAAAACTTTGCAACTCTTTAAGTATCATTCTATCAGAAAAAAGAACTTCCACCGCATTTAATCTATCATTTATTTTACTTTTATCTATTAAAGGTTCTTCTAAAAAGTGTCTTAACTTCCTAGCTCCCATAGCAGTTTTAGTCTTATCTAACACTCCTAGTAGCGAACCTTTTTTAGACTTATCTTTCATAGTTTCATTTATTTCCAAATTTCTAATCGTACTTCCATCTAACTTCATAAAAGTGTCGCCACTGTATAGAGCTAAATCGGTAAATCCACCTAAACAGTGAGGATTAGTATTTTGCAAATAAATGAGCAAAGCTCCAACGCTTTTTATTAATTCTTTTTCAAATACACCTACACTCGTAGCACTTGCTACGTCAAATGCTGATTTTATTATGCTTTCACATTCATCTTCATTAAAAAAACTATCAGGCTTTCTATCTACTTGTATATCAAATACATTTGTAAATACGTTTAGCACTTCTTCATCACTGTAGATTTTATCGTTACATATTATTTGTGATGGTCTTATTTTGGCTACTTCATCTATACATCTTCTTTTGCCTATTACGGTAGTTCCTTTTATTTCACCAGTGGAAATGTCTGCATAAGCTATAGCTATGTTGGCTATATTTTGATATATACAAGCTAAGTAATTGTTTCTATCTCTTTTAACAGAAATAGTGTTTGTGCCTTTAGTAACCACTCTAACTACTTCTCTTCTAACTAGCTTTTTGGACGCACTAGGCTGCTCCATCTGGTCGGCAATGGCAACTTTGTAACCTTTGTCTATAAGTTTATCTATATACGGATTTACACTGTGATAAGGTACTCCACACATAGGTGCTGGCTCGTCCATTCCCGAATTTCTTTTCGTAAGAGTAAGCTCTAGCTCTTTTGCTACGACTAAAGCATCTTCAAAAAATATTTCGTAAAAATCACCTAACCTAAAAAAAAGTATTGCATCTTCATTTTGACTTCTTAAATCTAAATACTGCTCCATCACTGGAGTAAACCCTTTTTTATTACCTACTTTTTTACCCATATGCCACCTTTATACTCTTTTTCCTAACATATAAAATCCTTTTGCCTCTATAATTTTCACATTTACAAACTTACCTATATCGTCTACACTTCCTTTTAAATGAACTAAAGAAAAGTCATCAAGCCTACCAGTAACCATAGTATCAACTTTGCTATTTACTTCTTCTACTAACACTTCATACACTTTGCCCAAATGGTTTTCACTTATATGTCTAGCATTTTTATCTACTGCTGCTAACACTTTATTAAATCTTTCGCTTATCTGTTGTTTCGTGCTACCATTTTCCATAATAGCAGCTCTTGTACCAGTCCTTTTAGAGTAAATAAAAGTAAAGCAAGAACTGTATTTTACAGCATTTATAACTTCTATAGTGTCTTTCACATCTTCATCAGTTTCGGTAGGAAAACCTACTATAATATCTGAAGTAAGAGTTATATTGGGCACTTTTTTCTTTAGTTTTTCGACTAAGTTCATATAATGCTCTTTCGTATATCCTCTATTCATAGCTTTTAAAATTCTAGTAGAACCACTTTGGAAAGGCAGATGTAAATGCTTACACACTTTTTCTTCATTAGCTATAACATCTATCAAATCATCACTCAAATCTTTTGGGTGTGAAGTCATAAATCGAACACGTCTTAAACCGTCTATTTTACATATATCTTTTAGAAGTTCACTAAATGTAGTTTTGTCTTTTAACCCTCTGCCATATGAATTTACATTTTGACCTAAAAGTGTAACCTCCACTACTCCATCAGCTACCAACTCTCGTATTTCTTTTAAAATATCAGCCTTTTCTCTACTTCGCTCTCTGCCCCTAACGTAAGGCACTATACAGTAAGTACAAAAGTTATTACAACCAAACATTATATTTACAGAAGACTTAAACTTATACTTCCTAATAGCTGGTAAATCTTCCACTATCTCCTTATAATTTTCCCAAATATCGTATACAGGAGCATTAGTTTCGTAACTTATTTCGAGTAGCTCTGCTAATTTATATAAATTATGAGTACCAAAAACTATATCTACATAACCATAACTCTCTCTTAACTTATCTATGACTACATTTTGTTGCATCATACAGCCACAAATTGCAATTTTCAAATTTTTATTTTTTCTTTTTATTTTTTTTAGACGACCTATTCTTCCATACACTCTATTTTCTGCATTTTCCCTTATTGCACAAGTGTTAAATATTACTAAGTCGGCATTTAGTTCATCACTCGCCTCTTTATAGCCTATTTGCTCGACTATTCCTTTTAATTTTTCAGAGTCGTGAGCATTCATCTGACACCCAAAAGTCGTAATAAAATAAGTAAGCTCTTTAGGAACTACTACGTCTTTTAATCTATTTATTATTTCTCTTTGTCTAGCACTTTCGTGTTTACTATTTTCCAATTTTTCTCCTAGTGAGATTTATTCTCATTCTTTTTATTTTTCTCTTTAATATTATACTCCAATATGCTACTATTTAAAAGAGTAAACACTAAAGGAGTATGTCGTGGAAATAATAAAATCAAATGCTAAAAACTTAAAAATAGATGAAAATGATATAATACTAGATATAGAAACTACTGGTCTAGCAGCAAAGTATGCATCTATATATATGATAGGGCTAATTTATGTAGATGGTGATGAAATTAAGTTTGAGCAGTGGTTTGCTAACAAAAAAGAAGACGAATACGAAATAATATACAATCTGTATAGATTAATAGAAAATAAAAACATAATAACTTTCAACGGCGATAGCTTTGATATGCCTTTTATAAAATCACGTGGAAAACGTTTTTCCCTAAATTGTCCACATTATAATTCTATAGATTTGATTAAGCCTATGCGTAAACTTAAAAAAATACTAAATTTAGAAAATGTAAAATTAAAAACTGTCGAACACTACTTCGGTTACGATAGAGAAGATACATTTACTGGTGGTATGCTTATAGAACTGTACTACACTTATTTGGAAACTTTAGATGAAAAGCTAAAGCAAGTAATACTGCTTCACAACTATGACGACCTTTTAGGGCTTTATGAAATATATGCTAAAAAATCATTTATATTGACGCTTAAAAAAATGATAAATGGCAGCTATGAACCTGAAATAACAAAGTTTACTATTAAAAATAATGAATTTGAAATATGTATTGCTACTGATTTTAAATTAGGTAAAACTATTACTTCTGGCGATTTGAATTTAACTTTTTCTGATAAAAAATGCACTGTTAAAGGTAAAGCATATAAAGGTATGCTAAAGCATTTTTTTAAAGATTACTACAACTACTTTTATATGGAAGAAAATGATATGGCTATACATAAAAGTGTCGGTAAATATATTAAAGGCTCTGGAGCTACTAAAGCAACTAAAGAAAATTGCTACATAAAAGAAGACGGCATATTTCTGCCGTCTTCCAAAAAAATAGGTTTACCAATTTTCAAAAATAGTTTAAATGATAAACAAATTTATGTATCATTAAACGATATTAAAAAACAATGTAAAATAAATGAGTATGTGAAGCTATTATTGACACTCTTATAGCTTCACTTAAGGGGAGTACATTATTTATTTTACACTTTTTCATAGTAAAAAGATTTACTAGAAGATAAACCATATCTTTCTGGCTTAAATATTTGCTCTGTACTACCTATAAAGAGCATACCACCTTGCTTTAGAGATGCTGAATAATTATTGAAAATATTATCTTTGGCTTCATCAGTAAAGTATATAAGCACATTTCTACAGACTATTAAATGCATTCCTTGTGGATACGAGTCTTTTAATAAATTATGCTTTTTAAAATTTATAGTTCGCTTTATATCATCGGTAACTATATAGTTATTGCCCTCTTGCCTAAAATACTTATTCAAAAATTCTTTAGGAACATTTGCAATACTCCTAGACGTATAAACTCCTGCTTTAGCCTTTTTAAGAATTTCATCATCAATATCGGTAGCCATGATGTTTATTTTATTGAGTGGAACATACTTACTAAGAACCATAGCCAAAGAATAAGGCTCATCACCAGTAGAACAAGCTGCACTCCAAATCTTTATCGAAGTACCAAATTTATTGATTAAATCAGGTATAATATCTTTTTCTAAAAGTTTCCACTGAGCAATATTTCTAAAAAATTCAGAAACATTTATAGTGAGATGACTTAAAAAATCATGTAAAACCTCATCATCACTACGAAGTGCTTTTACAAAATCAGAATATCCAGCAAATCTCTTTTTACTTATAAAAGCGTCTATTCTTCTTTTCATCTGCCTTTCTTTATAGCTGCTAAGGTCAATCATAGTTATATTATATACTTCTTTTTTAAACTGTTCATAATTCATAGTATAACTTCACTCCTCTAAAATTCAAACATTTAGTAATGTGATATTCAATTTATAATTATTAAATATTACACATAGTATTTATCGGAAGTAACACTGTATTAGTTAACAGTAATTTTAAAACACAATATAATACTATTTTCAATTATATAAAAATTAATACAATAGACGAGTGAAGTTTTAACTTAGTATTAGTATAATTTGAAATTATTATAAAACATAAATAAGGGGCTAGACTAAAAAATCTATCCCTTATAATAAAAAATAATAATAAAATTTTAGAAGATACACTACAACTACTTAGGTAGTCTGTATTAAAACAACAATATATCAAGCAACTCTTTCAAGTTGCCTAAATTCACTTTTCTTGGATTTCCTTCAGTACACACATCTGCTAACGCTTTTTTCGCTAATTCTTCTTTATCTTTTCCCGTTATTTGTACCATTATAACATCTTTAAACGATGATGGTATTTCAAAATGTGTTTGTAAATCGAAAACAAATTGTACTAAAGCTTCCACTTTTTCTGCTACGCTATATCCATTAAGCCCTAACAATCCAGCTATATAAGCATATTTATTAGCTACTGCGACTGAATCACTGGCATTAAATTTTATTATATGTGGTAGTATTACAGCATTACAGAAACCATGTGGTAAATGATATTTACCTCCTATGGCGTGTGCAAGGCTATGAACTATGCCTAGCCCAGCCATATCAAATGACATACCAGCTAAACAAGAGGCATTGTGCATTTTTTCTCTAGCTAATAAATCTTCTCCTTCATCATATGCCCTTTTTAAAAATTGTCCTACTAACCTTATACTTTTTTCTGCAAGTGCATCAGAAAAATCAGTAGCTCCAACCGAAACAAAAGCTTCTATAGCATGAGTAAGTACGTCCATACCTGTGTTTGCCGTAATTCTTTTTGGAACGGAAACTACTAAGGTAGGTTCTAAAATAGCTATATCTGGTAAAATAGAGTCGCTAGTCAAAGGATACTTCACCTCTGCTTTAGTATCTGTAACTACAGAATATCTAGTAACTTCTGAACCAGTACCACTAGTAGTCGGTATCGCTATAAACTTATCTACATTTACGTTAAATTTAGGCATATTAGCGCTTATTTCACACATAGCTTTAGCTGCATCTATAGATGAACCTCCACCAAAACCTATAACGATATCTGGCTTAAAACTAGAAAGACGTCTTACTCCTTCACTTATTAACTTTATGCTAGGGTCTGGTAAAACCTCACTAAAGACTTCTATCACGCAATTATTTAACTTAGATTTTATTTTGTCTACCATACCAGATTTAAGCATAAATTCATCGCAGACTATCATAACTCGCTTATTAGTGAACTTCATTAATTCATTTAACGAATTTTCACCAAAACAAATTTCTGTTTTTAATCTAAATTTATTCACTATACAATTCCTCTCACTTTAAATCTTATCTTATATTAAAGTTTTCACTTAAAACACATCTTCTAATTCTACAGAAAGATTTTGCATTAGTTATACCCTCTCCTGTAGGCCCAGCTATTGTAAAAGTAGTGCAACCCTCACTGTCTGCACCTATGCCAGCATAAGATGGTGCATTTTTTACAAATATAGTAGTTTCTAATTTTCTAGCCATTTCAGTCAAGTTGTCTACATTTTTAGAATGCATCATGGCCGTATGTCTATTTCCATGTTCTGCCTCATAAGCCCACTGTATAGCAGTATGAACGTCAGATACCGAAACTACTGGAAGTATAGGCATCATCATTTCTTCAACTACTAAATGATGCGACTTTTCAGCTCTAAATATTATAAGTCTAATATCATCACTAACTTCAACATCTATAAGTTTAAGTAGCTCTTTTGCTGATTTTCCTACAAATTTAGGATTTGGTCTACCATCTTCTCTTGATACAGCTTTATCTAGCTTCTCTATCAAATCGTAATCTGTAAGCTCATAAGCTCCATTTTCTTTCATATAATATATTAATTCATTGACTATACTTTCTACAGCAAATACTTCTTTTTCAGCTATACAAGGTACATTATTATCAAAACTAGCACCACAAACTATATCTTTTGCTGCCTTTTTCACATCTGCTGTTTCATCTACTACTACCGGAGGATTTCCTGCTCCTGCTCCTATCGCTTTTTTACCAGACGATAATACGCTTCTAACAAGACTAGGACCACCTGTAGCAACTAAAAGTCTAACTTTCTCATGGCTCATCATAATCTTTGTATTTTCCATAGATGGCTCCCTTACCATAGTAACCGTATTTCTAGGGCCTCCTGCACTCTCTACAGCTTCATTTATCATTTTTACAAGTTTTACCGATAAATTTTTAGCTCTAGGGTGTGGACTAAATACTACACAGTTACCACCTACTATCATTGAAATACTATTGTTTATAATAGTTTCTGTAGGGTTCGTAGTAGGAGTGATAGCTCCTATAACGCCAAAAGGACAATACTCTTCTAGCATAAGCCCTTTCTCTCCACTTTTAGCGTTAGTAGTAAGCACTTCCATACCTGGAGTTTTCTCAGCTGCCAATCTGTTTTTTATTATTTTATCTTCATATCTACCTATACCAGTTTCTTCTACTGCTTCTCTCGACAATAATTCTAAATTATCTTTTTGAAGAATTTTTTCTCTAATAGCATCTACTATTTTATTTCTTTTTTGAATAGATAGATTATACAGTTGTTTTTGAGCTACATCTGCTGCTAATATGGCATCATTCATATTATCAAAAATACCATAATCATAGCTATCATCTCCATTTTGTTTTATGTCATTCATAACCTGATTTACTATTATTTTAATTAAGTCTTTATCCATATTTTCCTCCGTAAATCTACTTTTTACAATTTTTTCTTACAACTAATAGCTATACCATAAGGTGTAACTAAAAGAGTTTCTTCTGCTTTAAAAGTCGGTATTAAAGCTATCCTCTCAAAAGTTTTTTCAAACTCTGTAAACGTAGTAGCACCACCTACTAAATAAAGTTTCTTAACATCGTACCCACTAGTAAACTGTTTAACCAAATAAGCCATCTTTTCAACTACAGGTATAATCATAGGAAAAGTATCTTTCTCCTTAGTAGCATCTTTTTTTAGCTTTTCAGCTTCTTCAATTCCAATATTATAATAACCTGCCAAAGACAATGTCATATGCCAACCACCAGTAGGCTCATCAGCAGTATATATAACTTCAGAGTTTTCAAATATACTAATTCCAGTAGTACCCCCTCCAATGTCGACTACACCACCATCTGTAATACCAAGAGCAAGTGCCGCAGCAGTAGGTTCATCTACAACTTTCGTTACTATAAATCCTGCACTCTCCACAACACTAGCTATAGCTTTTGAGGTAGATTTAGAAATACGAGGTGGTATTGCACAACAAGCCACTGTCAAATCTCTATCAAGCATTTCTTCTAGTTTTTCTTTCATCGACTTTACTTGTCTTATAGCTCCGACATAATCTACAACTACACCATCTTTAACTACTTTCGATTCCTTGCTAATACCCGCAACTGGCTTATCTTCATCATCTACTACTACCAAAACTATATTAGCTGTACCTAAGTCTACTCCAACTCTTAAATCAGACTCCGTCTTACATACTTCACCAGTCCTTATAAGTCTAGCTAACTGAGTTAAGTTTTCTGACTTAATCATATATATCTCCTTAAAGTGATGGCTCACCTTCCATCACCTTTAAATTAAAGTAATAATTTTTGCAAAACAGCAAAATCTCCATTTTTCGCACAAACAGCATTTGCCTCATCTACATCTAAATGCATTTCTAAATTAAAACTAGGAGATACTCTGATGAGAACATTACCTAAAATAGCTTTTCTTTCACCAAAAATTTTAACGTCTACCATATCTCCATTCTTAACTCGCATTTCCTCAGCAATATCAGGTGGCATATGTATATGACGAAGTGCAACTATACAGCCTTCTGGTAAAGTAACACTACCTTTAGGACCTATAACTTCAAAACTAGGAGTACCTGCTATGCTACCACTTTCACGAATTATACTTTTCATTCCCAATTTAAAACTATCCGTAATAGATATTTCTAATTGATTTATACTTCTAGTAGGTCCTAAAACTCTAACTCTAGGAAATTCACCTTTAGGTCCTCTAACGATTACTTGCTCTTCACACGCAAACTGATTAGGTTGTTTTAACATAGACTTAATATGTAATTTATAACCTTTACCAAAAAGTTTCTCTACCGTTTCCTGAGTTAAATGTATATGCCTATTAGACACACCAATAGGAATTTTATATTTATTTATTATATTAAATTTTTTTGCCGCCTCTTCACATATACAGTGAATTAACTTATCATTTAATTGCATTTGTGTATTACTTTGCACTGTAACCTCCTATCATAACGCACAAAATTATTTAAGACTTTTTATCTGTTCTACTTTATCAAGTCTTTCCCAAGGAAATTGTACATCAGTCCTACCAAAATGTCCGTATGCCGCAGTTTTACCATAATCAACTGACTTCAAATCTAAATTTTTGATTATACTATCTATATCAGTAGTAAAGACTTCATCAACGATTTCATAAATACGATCTAAATTTATATTTTCAGTATTAAAGGTATTAATCAAAATCGATTGTCTTTCCTGCCTACCTATTACATAAGAAAGCTGGATTTCAGCCTTTGAACACACACCAGATGCCACCAAATTTTTCGCTATATATCTAGCCATATAGGCAGCACTTCTATCTGCTTTAGAATAATCTTTACCAGAAAAAGCTCCTCCACCATGTCTAGCATATCCGCCGTAACTATCCACTATTATTTTTCTACCAGTAACACCTGCATCTGCACTAGGACCTCCTTTTACAAACTTACCAGTAGCATTTATATGTATATTTTTAACGGATTTCAAATATTTGCTATCCACACATTCATATATCACTTTTTCTAAAATTTCTTTTTTAAGTTTATCTTCACTGACTTCTTCTCTGTGCTGTGCTGCTATTACTATACTATCTATTCCTTTTACCATACCTAAGTCATCATATCTTACAGAAACTTGGCTCTTACCATCTGGAAGAAGTCCTTTTATAATATTTTTCTTTCTAACTTCTGCAAGCCTTTTAACTAAAAGTTGAGATAAATATACACCATAAGGCAACAAAGTTTTAGTTTCATCAGATGCGTAACCAAACATTATACCTTGATCTCCTGCACATATTTTATCTCTATTAACACCCATCGCTATATCTGGCGACTGTGATTTAATATTAGTAAGGTACAGTGAATTTTCTACATCAAAACCAGATTCATAATCCGAGTACCCAATATCTCTTAGCTTGTTTTTAGCTATTTCAACCACATCAATATCTGCTTTAGAAGTAACTTCTCCTGCTATAACCAAAAGTTTATCAGATATCATACACTCTATAGCCACTCTTGAATTTTTATCTTTTTTCAAATACTGCGTCAACAAACAATCAGAAATTTGATCGCAAACTTTGTCTGGATGACCTTCTGTAACAGATTCAGACGTTATAACATATTCTCTCATATACTATACCCCTTTTACATTTTTTATCAATCCTAATTTATATTGTTCGACCGTCTTTTTATTATATTTTTTAAACACTTTGCAAAAATAACTACTCTCATTGTAAGAAAGTTGAAATGCTACTCCAGATATGTTTAGTTCTCTGTATGCTAACAACTCTTTAGCAATCATCATTTTCTTTAAATGAATATAATTAACGACAGTTATATTAAAAGTCTTTTTAAAAATTCTACTTAAATAACCTTGGCTTATACCACAATCTTTAACTACTGATTTAAGCGAAATGTTTTTATTAATATTGTCTTCTATATATGTAAGTATATCATTTAAAATCGGATACGATTTAATAGCATTCGATTTATAGCAACTATCTATTAAATAAAATAGCAAAAACTCTAGCGTTCTATACTGACCATGCAAAGCCTCTTCAATAAAATCTTCTATTTTATTTTTATCGTAATCAGTACATCTATTAATTTTTAAAACAGCTTTTGATATTTCATTTAACTCCTTTTCAGATTTATTTCCTACACCTATATGCATCAATATATCATCTGATATATCTGGTATTTTATTATATGCCTCTTCCAAATCCCTATTTTCAATACACTTTAACAACTCTCCATATTTATCCCACTTCGTTCTCGGATTATCTATTTTAAAATCGTTCAAAATGGATTGTATAGATTTAAAAAATATAGGTTTAATCAAATAATCTCTAGCACCCACTTTAAACATTTTCTTAGTCAAAGATACGTTTTCACTTTGAGAAAAAGCATATATAGAAATATCCTTATCGATACCTTTTATAACCGAACTAGCTTGAACTCCACTCATATCTGGCATTATAACGTCCATAAAAACTAAATCTACAGATTCATTTCTACATACTTCTATAGCCTTTTCCCCACTCGAGACTTCCTCGCAAACTTCAAACCCCTCAACCTTTTCGATCATAATACTCATAGCCTGTCTGGTCAATCTATCTTTATCAACCACTAAGACTTTGTACATCTTATTTGTCCTTTCTGTCCACTAGTAAATATCTTAAAGTAACACATCTGTAATTATCTTCTTCACATAATTCTTCTATATAACACTCTTTATTACCTACAGATTTGACCTTTCGTTCCAAATAATTTATATCGTTAATAATATTATAGTTATCAAATATTTTATCAATATCTTCTTGCTGTTTATATTTTTTATACAATGTAGAGTATGGCAATCCCGAACCATTATTTTTAATTTTTACTTCTACTAATCCATCATTCAAAGCAATGGCTATATCTATATTAATTGGTTCATCAACAATCTTATCTTCAAAAAATATTATAGCTAGAGTATATGTCTGAATAAATCCAGAAAGCATATCAGTAGATTTAATATCTATATTTCCATAATTTATACTGTAACTGACTTCATTATTACAACCGTACTTGGCAATATCTAGCAAAATTTTCGTCTGTTCCAAAATAAATTCCAAACTGTTCACATTGGTAAATTTATAATGATTTTCCAAATATTTATAATAAAGTCTTAAAACCTCATTAGTATTTGTAGCTCCCTCAATTATAGATAAATTAGACAACAATCCAAATACACTCTTTCTATATGAATCGTTAAAATTCCTATTAAACTCATCGAGCTTATCATTTAAAATTTTATTTTCAAACTCGAGTGTGTTTATTTTCTTTTTTAAACTCTGTATTTTTCTAATATTCTTTTTATTATAATGGCTTGTTATAATCTGTTGCTTAGTAAGCTGTCCTACTATAAGCTCTACCAACTTAGAAATCGCTTCGAATTCCTTGTAGCCATACTCTTTAATCTCTAGCCATTCTTCATCTTTCCTATTTATGCTAGAAGTATCATTTTCTGTTATATAATCCACATTTTTGGGTGCATCTATACACCTAACTTGTCCACCTATAAAACCACCTAAAAACCTACCATTAACAACGATAGGTATGGCTACTTCCAATAAACCACAAGGACAAAAATAATGACTAGTCTTTTTAGTAACAGCAGCTCTAATAGCCCCCGAAGCATCAGATAGCTTACATTTAAGATTTCTGCTAGGATCTTCTCTAACTCTTCTGCAAAAACGTGTAAAATGTGTCATTTCAGTAAGAGGTTCTCCTCTGTAATCTACAGTTACAAAAGCCAGTCCCGTAACTTCTGAAATAACATTTTGAATTTCTTCTAATGCTTCTTTACCAAATATACTTACAATATCATTGCCATCATCATACTTAGAAAAATACTTTTCATCTATTACTATTCCTTGATAATCAAGCTCATCTATAATTTCTTCTTTATCATTATCTATTCTACTATTTAAGTTATCAAAAGTTTCTTCTTTATCACTTTTTTTCACAGGCAATCCCCTCTCATCATATAATATTAATTTTTCAACTACCAAAAAGTTTGTAAAACATAAGTTTGGTTTTTATAAATTTACTTACATTAATATTATACATCATTAAAATGCAATAAGAAAACAAACAAAAAATTATCTTATAGATAAAGACTCAACCATACAACACTTTCTTCTTCTTGTTAAATGTCTAGCAGTAATCGGTCCTTCACCAGTTTTATTAGCTATACTAAAGCTAGTAGTATTCCTGCTTTCATAACCTATAGCACTAAGCGAACAACCATTTTTAACAAAAATAGATGTTTGCATCTCTTTAGCAGCAACAGTAAGTCTTTCTATCATACTAGAATGAATACCAGCAGTATGCCTACCTCTTTCAACTAATTTAGCAACTTGCAGTGCTTCTTCAAAATCTTTTACTTTTACTATGCTAATAAGCGGCATCAACAGCTCTTCAGTTACAAAAGGGTGTATTTTGCAAGTTTCAACGGCTATTAATGAATGAACTGGATTTTTAGGCCTTATATTAGCTAATTTAAGTAACTTCATAACGTCTTGTCCACCCATAGACTTGTTAGGCAACATATCAGCAGTAAGAAGTATTTTAGATAACTTAAGCATATTTTCCATATCATCAATGTAGAAAACTCCGCTCTTTATAAGCTCTTGTTTAAATTTATCTAATACTGACTCAACTATTATTATGTTCTTCTCACCTATACATAGTATGTTATTATCAAATGTCGCTCCTTTAACTATATGATACGCAGCTTTCTCTATATCAGCAGTCTCATCTACTATAAAAGTAGGATTGCTAGGCCCAGCAGACAATACTTTTTTACCACAAGAAACAGCACTTCTAGCCATATCAGAACCACCCGTTGCAAGTATTAATTCTACACTAGGATTGTTCATTATTTGGCGTATTTCTGACAAACCTAAACTCTCAAGAGTAACTACCATATTGTGTATTCCACATACATTTTCTATACACTTATTAGCCATATCTACCAAATGCATAGTAGTTTTAGTAGCTCTTAAATGACCACAAACTATTACAGTATTTCCAGCAGTCAATAAGCTAATCACATTGTTAATAAAAGTAGCTACTGGATTAGTGCTAGGCAAAATACAACAAGTTACACCATAAGCCGAAAGTTCATATAAAGTAAGCCCCATAGCTCCCGATAAAGCTTCCGAAATCAAATCTTCTGTTCCTGGAGTTTTATCTATAGCAAGCTTAATCTTCTTTTTCTTATCTGACAACTTACCTAGCTGCGTTTCATCAAAAACCATCTGTGATAAAGTGTCTATTTCATAAGTAAATGCAAGTCTTAACGCAGAAATTATCTCTTCTCTTCCCTCGACATCTATTTTTCTATACAATTCAAAGGCACTTTTACTAGCACATACGGCTTCATTGACTTCTTTAAAAACACCTTTTAAAACACTTTTTTTCACGTCTTATACCTCATTTTAAAAACTCATCTATAATTCCTACTATCGCTAAATCTATCAATGCTTTTTTCTTGTTTTCCTCAACCCTAACAGCAGAACCAGAGCTAACTAAAACATAATCTCCAATGCCAGCTCCCACATAATCAGCTGCAACTAAATGATCTGCATCAGACTCTTCACTATCAACGTTATGACGCTGAACTACCATCAATTTATACCCCTCTAAACTCTCATTTTTTCTAGTAGCTACAACATTGCCTACAACTTTGGCAATAAACATAATCTACCTCCTCACATCATTTTTGAGAATTACTATTCTGACTAACTTTTGCGACTGCTTTAGTCTCTTTTTTATTATCTATATTTTCAACTTTTTGCTCTATCTTCTCAACTTTTTTCGGCTCTTCAGCTTTTTTATTAACAACTTCAGCCTTTGAATTTACATTTTTTCTACCATTCGTTTTAGTAGTTTTCGTTTTGGCAGCCCTATTCTTACTGCTCACCTTTTTGTTGGCAGGCTTTTTATTTTTGGCTTCATCAATTAGAAATACCTTATCTGTATCACCATGAGGTCTAGCAATAACTTTAGCACTGACAAGTTTATTTAAGTCCATCGCTACACTTTTACCAGCTGAAACAGCAGCATTCACAGCTCCAACATCTCCTAAAACTTTAACAGTAACATATCCGAAACCTCTAGTTATCTCTACATCACCCACTTCAACATTAGCCGTTTTAACCATAGCATCTGCTACAAAAATAGCATTAGTCAATCCTATAACTTCTACTAATCCCAAGCTTTTCACTACTAGTACCTCCTACTACTATGAAGTTATTATTCCATAACTTTCAAGTTCTTTATAATACTTTTCAATCTTACTTCTATAATGTGCTGGCTCAAGCCCTGTAAGCTCATCTAAACCACCTTTAAAGATTGATATTTGTTTACCTTTTTCCCACTGCCTCTTTACAATCAAATCTATTTTATCTTCTGTCAACCCCAAACAAAGCCTTATACAGTTATTTCTAGGAAAAACTGCAAATAAAACCATATCGGCAACACAAGTATTTTTTTCGTATTCAGAAAGAGTTATAAACTCATCAAATACACCTTCCATTTCAAGCAACTGCAAGTACTTATCATCTATTTCATCTGAAACTACTGCTACTAGGTGTACGCTATTTTGTCTATTTATAAACGCCAATAACCTATAATATTTTTTATCCCATTTTCTAGGAAATACTATAGCCATTGTCTGTTTTTTATTGTCTTTAAATTGTTCTTTTGCTTTATCTTGTTCTAACTGCAACACAATCTCTTTTATCAGTTTTCTTAAATCTTCTCTACTGATATTCACTTTATTTACCTTCCCTTCAGATTAGATAAAGTTTTTAGATTTAATACTGTATCCACTTTTATAATAAAACATACAAAAGTGGATACATAAAATTTTTAATTATTAGTAACTTAATGTAAACTCCACATAATCACATTTTACTTATCGAAATGTGCAAGTATTTTTTCAGTATCAGTATGTGGTCTTGGAATTACATGAGTAGAAACAACTTCACCAATCACTCTAGCTGAAGCAGCACCAGCATCAGTCGCAGCTTTTACAGCTCCAACATCTCCTCTTACCATAACTGTTACTAAGCCAGAACCGATTTTTTCATATCCGATTAGCTTTACGTTAGCTGCTTTTACCATTGCGTCAGCTGCCTCAATAGCACCAACCAAACCTTTTGTTTCAACCATTCCTAATGCGTCTGAATTCATATCGTTGCCTCCTTTAATTTTTTGTATTTAATATTTTTTATTCTTTAATTCAATCTATTAATTAATTTATCAAATTCAATAGTTACTATGTACATTAAATATAAGGTGTAGTAGCCGATTTAGGTTCTTCTCCTAAAGCTCCTAACAATTTCACACCAACATCTACAGCCGCTTTTACAGCTTGTCTTACAGCTCCTGAATCACCAGTGAAGCTAAGAATTACCTCATTAGAATAACTTGTTCCTTTGCTTGGTGAAGCATAGCTAACAACTTCTACATTAGCCGCTTTTACAGCTACATCTGCTAAAACAGTTCCTATAGCTGCTGGACCTGCACAAACCATACCCCATGATTTTCCAAGTGGTGTACCAAATGCTTTTTCTAAACAATAGCTAGCTCTTGCTGTATATTGGAACTCTAAATGTCCAGCGTCATTGCTATATACATCACCAAAATACTTAGGTAAAGAATCTAAAGCAATCTCTACAGCTCTTCTAGCATCTGAAACATCATGTGCACCAATGTATATCAAGCTACCGTGTCCTGCTCCACCTTTAGTATCTCTAGCAAGCTCTATTGAAACAATTTCAGTATTTGTAGCTTTAACCGCATCATCAACTGCCATTATCTGTGGTCCAGCTCCAACTCTTCCACCTATAATACCTATAGATCTAAATTCTCCTAATCCCATAGTTTCAGTCAACAAAGGATCTACACTAGCTATTACTAAACCAATAGTATCTCCCATAGCAGTACCAACAAACTCTGTAACACCAATGTTTTTTAATTCTTTAGAAGTTGATTTGTCTTCTAATTCATCTGATACGCGACCTATTACTTTTTCTAATAGTTCCCTATCCATAAAGTATTCCTCCTTATTTTAATACATTCGCACATTTACAGTAGAAATTTATCCTCCTACATGACACGAACGACCCGTTTCTTCAACAATTTCTCTAAATTTATCAATCAATTCACAAGGTGGTGTTTCTAGCCCTTTCAATTCATAAACTTTACCAACCATTTCATACTTACTCTCCCCATAATTATGATATGGCAAAACGTGTATCTCTTTTACATTCGGCATATTATTATCAACAAAATTAACTATATCTGTAAACTCTTCGACAGTATCGTTAAATCCTTTAACAACAGGCACTCTTACTATCGTTTCTGAAATCTCTTGTATCCTTTTAGCATTGGATAAAATAAGTTCATTTTTTACAGCAGTAAATTTTTTATGCTTTTCTGGATTTGTATGCTTTATATCGAGCAAAACCAAATCTATAAAAGGGACAACGTCTTCTATGACTTCCAGACTTACGTAACCCTCAGTTTCAATCGCAGTATGCCAACCTTGAGCTCTAGCAGCTTTAAATAATTCTTTAACGAATTTAGGTTGAGTCAACGCTTCACCACCCGAAACCGTTATCCCTCCACCAGAATTCCAATAATACGTTTCATCTTTTTTGACTTCATTGATGACCTCTTCTACAGTCATTCTCTTACCTTTCATAATCAAAGCACTTGTCGAACAAGCAAGTACGCAATCTCCGCAAGCTACGCATTTACTCCTGTCTACAAACTTTTCATGCATAGGTCCAATAGCACCATGCTTACAAACTTCCGTACATTTACCGCAGTGTATGCAAAAAATGGAACGATACATAAGCTCAGGTTTCGGATTTTGTGATTCAGGATTAGAACACCATAGGCAACGTAGCGGACAGCCTTTTAAAAATACTATCGTCCTTATGCCTGGACCATCGTTTATCGAAAATCTTTGAATATCAAATACTGTACCTTTTTTACTATAATCGATGGATTGCATCATCTATCTCCTCACAAATATTTTTCACTCTTTCCTTTAATTTCAACAAAGTCTAATTATATAAATTATATTCAAATCACCAAAAGCAAGCCAACTTTTTAAATTAGTGTGAGAAGTTTGAATATTTCAAACTCCTACACACTTTATTCACTTTACTTTATCAATAATTATATTTTCGTATTAAACTTCATGCTCTGTACGATTGATTATGTCATCTTGCACTTCTTTAGCCAAAGTTACAAAGTGAGCACTATAACCAGCAACACGAACTAATAAATCTCTATTATCTTCTGGGTGTTCTTGTGCATCTATTAATTTTTGTCTATCAACTACGTTAAATTGAACGTGCATACCTTTATGGTCAAAATAGCTTCTTACTATAGATGCAAAGTTTTTAAGTCCAGTATCTCCAGAAACTGATTTTGGATTAAATTTCTGGTTGTATAGAGTTCCGTTTGATGCTTGAACGTGGTCTAATTTAGCAACTGAGTTAGCTGCTGCTGTAGGACCAGAAACATCAAGACCTTGACGAGGTGAAACACCATCTGCTAAAGGAGTATGAGCTAATCTACCATCAGGTAGTGCTTCAACGTCTTTACCAAATAAAACGTTTGCTGAAACAGGGTAAATACCTGCTTGGAATTGTCCTCCTCTTGGATTGAAGTACTTCTCTACTTCACTAGCGTAAATCTTACCACAACGTCTAGCCATATGGTCTATCTCATCTATATCATTACCAAAGCTTCCTGCATTTTGAAGAAGTCTTCTAATTCCACTATAATCAGTTCCAGCTTTGCTACAACCAGTAGAAGCTTTAAGATAAGTAGTGGAAAGTTCTTTTTCAAGAGTATCAACATCAACTGAACCAGTGCTTGATAATATCTTCTTAACAGCATCGTAAATCTCAGCCTCTGTTAATTCACCTCCAGTGCTAGCAGTACAGCTACCGCTATTACAAGCTTTACCTGGCATAGATGCATCTGAGAAACCAAAGTTGTTCTCAAGAGCGTCTTTAAGCTCTGCTAATGTAATCTTCTTATCATCAAATACATTTTTCTTAATTGCATACATAGAGTCGCCTGAGTCAGCAACACCAAATGCTTGAGGTCCTGTGAAGTTATATATAGCTCCACCTTCTTGAACAGTTTTTCCTCTGCCTATACAATCATCAACTAGAGCAGACATAAATGGAAGTGGTGCTCTTTCAGCATGAGCAAAGTCAACAGCATTATCAGCGTCTACTAAGTGCTTAACGAAATATGCCATTTGTTTTTGATAAGCTTCAAAAATATCTTCCATCGTTTTAAAATCAGTTACTTCGCCAGTTTTTGGTCCTAACTGCTTGCCATTACAACGACCATTATTTAAAGTTATTTCTAAAACTTTAGCAATGTTGAAGAACGCAGCATCATGCCAACCTTCTGTACGGTGTCCAGCTTGAGGCTCAACACAACCAATTATACAATAATCTCTAGCATCTTTAAGAGCAACGCCTCTACTAACCAAAGCTAAAATAATTACTTCATCATTATACATAGCAGGAACACCATATCCTAATCTGGATACTTCACAAGCTCTTAATAAAAATTCCATTGGTGAATTTTGATGAATTCTAACCGAGAATGATGGTGCTGGCAAACGTACGTGAGCTACAGCGTTCATACACATATAAGATACTTCGTTAGTAGCGTCCATACCTTCACTATCTTGTCCTCCTACACATAAGTTTTGGAAAACTGCATATCCCGCAAAAGCTTGTGCTGAAATTTCATCTCTAGTTTTGTTTATATCATTTAATTTAACCCATATACAATCTACTAATTCTTGGGCAAATTTTCTATCCACAGAATCATTTTTTAAATATGGATACATATACTGGTCAAATCTACCAGGAGAAATAGAGTGTCCATTAGACTCTATTTGTACCATTATTTGCATAAACCAGAAAGATTGACATGCCTCGTAGAAGTTTCTTGCACCGTACTCTGGAACGTGTTCACAGTTAGAAGCTATTTTAAGAAGTTCAGCTTTTCTAGTAGCATCTTTTTCTACCGCTGCCATCTCTTTAGCTTTTTGTGCATAACGATGTGCAAATCTAATCGCTGCATTGTAAGAAATTATTACAGCTTTATAAAACTGCATTTGTCTTATATGCTCTGGATTGTTTTTATCTACTTTCTTCATAGCTTCTACAGTCTCGGCTATTATTCCTCTAAATCCTTTTTCAAGAATCTTGCCATAATCAACATTTACGTGTCCTACGCCACCATAGAAATAGTTACCTACTGTAAATACTCCATTTGCGATACAATCTTTAGTTTCTTCAGCCATATAAGAATCAGCCAAAGCACTAGTAGTTTTACCGTCCCAATAAAGAAAAGCATCATGCAATTTAGCCTGTACATCTTTTTGAATTTCGAATGGGTCAGCCATTCTAGTAGCCATAGTGTCAAATTCTTTTTCTACCCAATCATAAGAAAACTCTGGGCAAATCTCAGTAGATCTAGGATTAATTGTAATAGAACCTACTATCAACTCATCATCTCTAATAGTAACTGGTAATTCATTGAATATTTTTTCAACCGCCTTAGCACGACGCATTACCATAGGCATACCTTCTGTTTCTTTGTAAGATTCAGTAATCAAACACGCTCTTTCGCACTCCACCTGAGGCATAGCATCTATAATTACCTGACGTAATCTCTCAATCCTTTGCGTTGGTTTGTCAAAACCTTTTTCAAGCATACTTTTATCCTCCTTCATCTTAATTAATACATTTTATAATTTACTAAAACCACTCAACTACTAGTCGAAAACTAAATAGCCTTTTACAATTCTAAATTATGTTAACTTTGATATAACCATACTATCACAAAAATTAAAAATCCTCTTATAAAATACAATCTTTTTAGTTGTATTTTATAAACTAATATCATTATATATATTGATTTTTAGATTATTTATACTAAAATATCATTAGAGAGGTGATTTTTATATGTATACTTCGTTAGCACTTATACAATTCAAAAGTATATCTGTTGGTTACTTTTCATTAGATAAAATTTTGAAAACGTTGCCAGTAGAAATATTAAAAATAACAAACGTTTGCCCTGGTGCACTATTTATCGTGTTATCAGGTGTTGAAAGCGACATTTTAAGCTGTAAACAAATATGTGAAAATATAAACTGCCATTTTCAAAAGATAGATAATGTAAACGAAAATGTAATAGACCTAATAAAACACAGGCACAACAAAATACCAACTTACAAAAATGTAGCTATAATAGAAACAACCAAATGTATAGACGCATTTAAAATAGCAGATTTATGCTTAAAAAATAACAGTATAGAAGTTTTTCGCCTTGATTATATGCTTGGTCTATTTGGAAAAGGTGTACTCTTCTTATCAGGCAATCTAAGCGAATTAAACAGCTCTGTAGACAAAATTAAACAGTCGATAAAAGATAAAAAAATATTAAATATATCAATCATACCAGCAGCAGATAGCTGTATATTCAAAAAATAAATAGGGGGCGATTATGGATAAAGTATCTACATTATTAGAGCAAGCCAGACAGTTACTAAGAGCTGGAAAAGAAAAAGAGATGATAGAAGTTTTAAAATTAGCTAAAGCAGAAAGTAGTAATGACGATTATATGCTTATCCAAATTTTGAACGATTTAAGTGGTGCATATAGAAACTGTGGTTTTTACGATAAAGCTTTGGAAGAAATAGAAATAGCAATATCTCTTCTAAAAAAATTAAATTTATCAAATTCTTCGCAGTATGCCATAACGCTTATAAATAAAGGTAATATTTTAAGACAAAAAGAAGATTACTTACAGGCAAAATACGCTTTTGAAAAAGCAAAATCTATTTTAAACGCACTGGATAAAAAAGATTATGCATACGTTTCTTTGTGCAATAACTACTCTCTACTATATAAAGCTATAGGCGAATATCAGAGGGCTTATACTTTACAAAGAGAGGCTATAGATATTTTAAAGACATTTTCTAAACATCGTTTGCAATTAGCCACTAGCTACAATAACTTATATGCTATATTAATACTGCTTAAAAAATATGATGAGGCAGAAAAATCATTATTAAAAGCCGAGGTAATTTACCGAGAAATAGTAGGTGTCAAACACCCTTTGTATGCCGCTTTGCTAAACAACTTAGCAGATTTACACATACATAAAAATGAAAAAGGGAAAGCTCTATCGCTATATGAACTATCGTTAGAAATAATAAGAAATAGCTACGGTGAAAAAAGCGAAGCTTTTAGGACTATAAAAAGCAATGTAGAAACTATTAAAACTTCAAAAAAAGATGATGTAAATACTCCAACAAGTAATTTAGGAAATCATCATATATCTGGTTTGGAACGCTCTAAAAAACTTTACTACGAACAAGTAGAAAAACTACTTAAAGAAAATTATCCAAATTTACTAAATCAAATTTCTGTAGGACTAGCTGGAACTGGCTCGCAGTGTTTAGGATTTGATGATGAAATTTCTACCGACCACGACTTTGAAACTAG
>PDWI01003262.1_pt1 | contig 23046 bp, 8 predicted proteins | sample 1430891 | NCBI WGS metagenome assembly PDWI01 (sample SAMN01162508, study PRJNA174530) | Oral metagenome, whole genome shotgun sequencing project. | biome: Marine environment; feature: Marine mammal; material: Swab sample of the gingival sulcus; isolation source: swab sample of gingival sulcus... | reverse complement strand
GTCAGTTAGATTTTAATGGTGGTAGAATAGGTAGAATGGCTCAAGAAATTGCTAATATTGCATCTTATAAAAATGTACAAAATACTCAAAATATACAAACAAATCCTTATGGTTTAGCAGCAACAAAAGAACAAATGGATTTTACTTCTTGGAAAAGAAAACAAGCATATACTAACAGAAAAGAAATAGGTGAAACAGTAGCACCTAATATACACATGAGTTATTTAGAGAAATTTCCAGAAGGAAAACAACAAAAATTAAAATATAACCAAACAAAACAAGCATTGTTAAGTGAATATATACAAAATAGTAGTAAATTAAAACATCTTTTAAAAGATAATAATATATCAGAAGATGATTTAAAACTTGCTGCAAATTCTCTTGAATACTTGATGAAAGCAGGTTATAATAAAGATGATAAAATTAGAAATATAATATCTCAGTATAAAAAGAATGAGTTTGAGTATGAAAGTTATTTTGTATCTGGTTATGGTCCTTTACATCAAGAACTCTATGGATTAACTCAAAAACAAATAGATAACAGTATAAAACATATGAACACTGAACCTATGTATAATACTATGGAACAGAAAACAGGTTATATGAAATTTCCAGATGTGGATGGTCAAGAAGTCTATAGTATTGATAGTAATAACCCATATCAAAAATTATCAATAGAAGATTTGAGAAGAAAAGGTACAATATCATATAGAGGTAAAAATATAAAAATAGAATCTATTGAAAAAGTAAAAGGCTCTGTTTTACCAAGAGGAATAGCACATAATAATCAAATAAAAGGTGCTACAATGAACTTTATAATTAAAACAAAAAAACATGGTGATATACCTATTACATTAATTTCAGATAATGTAGGTACATTTGTAAGTATAAAATAAAAAAATAACATTATGCCAATAGATTTAGGTGCTTTTGAGAGAGCATATGACAGAAGAAAACAAGAGGAAGATATGTTTAAAATCAATACTAATCCTGGTGGAAATGATATTGATGAAGAAACAGAAAATTTAATGGTTGAACTTTGGAAACAAGGTGAACAACAATTAGAACAGCAAAAAGCAGAAGAAGAAAGACAAAAAATACTTGAACAACAAGAGAGATTAAATGAAAAATTTAATAGTCTTGATGATTCTCAAAAAAGAGTTGTATTAGATATAACTGAAAATGCTACAACTAATTTTGATAAAGCAGAAGAATATATTAATTCTGTAGAAAAACTGAATGAATATAAATTAAAAAGAACTGATTTACAAGATGTTATAGAAGCAGACAAGAAACAAGAAGAATCTGGTTTTCTTGGTAGTCTATGGTATGGTCTTGATAGTGGGATTGAAAATATTGGTTTATGGTGGGATGAAGCATTTATTGATGGTGATGGGACAGATGCTTTTGAAGGTTTAACAAAAGAAGAAACAAAACATTATGTTGAACTAATGAAAAAGAAAAATGAATATGAAAAACCTATTGCTCATAAATTATTAAAACAATTAGAAGAATTAGAATCAGAAGACCAAGATGAATTAGCACAAGATAATCTTAGATTTTATGGTGCAATAGCAACATTACCATTAGGTACAAGTTTTTCTCCTGTTTCTGAAATCTCTGATGAAGAATTAAAAGAAGGAGAATATTATGATACTCCTTTTGGTAAAATAGCAAAAGCAGATAAAAGATACGAACATTATCTGAATGAACTTGCTAATATGACCAAAAAACATTTGATTTCTAAACAAAAAGAACAGTTAGAAGATTTTATAAATGATGAGAATGGTATATGGGATGGTTTAAGTTCTGACCCTTTGTCTTCTTTAACTCTTGGTGTAGCAGATTTATTAGATAGTGGTGTCATTTTTAACATAAAAAGAAGAAAAGAAAATGGTGAAAAATTATTACCAAAAGAAGAAGAGTTATTAAAAGTATATAATGTTTCTCAACAAATTGATAGTTTAAACCTAATGGAAGGTAGGTTTGGTTATAAGACTGGTGCTGGTGTTAAACAATCTTTAGTTTTTGCAGGACAACAAATTGCAACATTACCTATTGGTGGGTTTGTAGGAAAAGCAGCAGGGAAAGTATTAATGCCATTAGCAAAAAATTTAACAGGTAAAATTCTTCTTAGTACAGGTGGTAAAACATTAGCAAAAAAAGCCATTGCATCAGGTACTATTAATTATTTAGGAAAAGCAACAACATTTGGAGTAGAAGTTGCAGCACAATCAGCAGTAATGCCAACAACATATGATAATACTTTTAGAAGATATATAGGTCAAACACAAATGGTTACTGATAAAAATGGTAATCAAATTGTATTAATGACTAAATCAGAAAAAGATGGTTTTTTAAAAAATGCTAATAAAACTATAAAGATTAAGCAGCAAAGAATAAATGAATTAAAAAACTCTGATAAAAAAGAAGATAAAGAATTAGTATCAAAATTACAACATGATATTAAATTATTACAAAATGAAGTAAATCAATTTTATGATAACAAAGGTGAAAGAATAAAAGATTATAGTTTATTAGATTCATTTATTAATTCTTGGCAACACACTATGGCTGATGTTGCAATGGAAAGAGTTGGTGGTGAAACATTCCAAAAAGGTTTTAAACACATTGGAAACAAAATAGATGCCACAAAATTTGGTAGAAAATATGTTACACCAATAGGAAATGTAGTAGATAGAGTATGGGATAAAGGTGAAGACTTTATAAATAAAAAATTAATAAACGGTACTAAATTAGGTAGATTAAGTAATAATGCAATATATCATACTGGTATAAACAAAATATGGCATGGTTTACCAGCAGAGGTTATGGAAGAAATTGCTGTACAAGCAACACCTATATACCAAGAAGATTATGTTGAACAATTAAAAGAATTAGCAAATCCTTCTTTCTATGTAGATGTTATTGCACAAACATTGTTAATGGGTGGTATGTTTTCTACTGTGGGTGCAACACATCATGGTTATAAATATGCAACTGATAAAAAATACAGAGAAGATTTTAAAGATTTAAAAAAGAAAAAAGAAGTAATTAAAGAACTTTATAGAAACATTGATAAAAGTATAACTAATGACCAATTAGCACAACATATTCTTATGAATACTGGTGGTACTTTGTTTGATGTTAAAGACTATATGGAAAAAGTTGCTGATTTGAAAGACCAAGGTAAGGTAGATGAAGCAAAAAAATTAGAAGATAAAAGTTTCTTGAATATAGCAGTAAATGCTATGCAAACAGGTACTCTTGACAGATTTGAAAGAAGTATTAGAAGAATATCTAATAATGAAGAATTATCAGAAGGAACAAGAGAAAGTGCTACAAAATCATTACAATATTTACCAGAATTAAGAAAGGTAGAAAGTGAATTTGGTGGTATGATTAATTCATCTGAACTAATGGGTCTGTCTGCTAATAAAATATTTTACAGAGAAACACTAAAAGATATTAATAAAAGGATAGATGATATACAAAAAAATGGTAAAGACCATATTGATTACTTCAAAAAGAAAAATAATTTAACTGATAGTTTATATGATTTATCTGATATGATTAATAAACTACAAACAGATGAAACAGGTGAATATCAAAGTTTTATTGAAAAATTAAAAAGTGAAGGTAACGAAGATGTTAATGAATTAATTGGTTTACATTTTTTAAAAGATTTGTATGAAGATTCTAACTATGAAAATACAAAACAAATTAAAGAAAAATCATCACAAAAATATCAAGAAAAATTAAAAAATCAACTTAAAGAGATAAAGAAAAAAATTGCTACACAACAAGCAGATTCATCTAATGCAGCAGAAAAAAAAGAAGAATACAAGAATAATAATGATGGTGAAATAGACCCAGAAACTACTGCTAAAATAAATGAAAAAGCAGTTGATTCTGCTACTGGTAATAATGCTACCAAGAAAGATGATACTACTGAAACCAGAGAAACTAAACCAGAAATAAAGACAACTAATACTGATATTGAAAATGGTTTAAATGATGAGTTTGAAGCACCAAGAGAAAAATTTGATTTACCTACTGATGGTAATTATGTTGCAATGGATGCTACTGATGATTTGTTTGCACCAATGAAAAGGGTGAAAGGTAATCAAGACCAAGATAAAAAAGTAGAATCATTAACAAAAGGTATCAAACAAATAGCAAAACAACATCCTGCATTAGATTTAGATGGTTTATTAGTAGGTATGACTAATGACTATGGTAAATCTGCTGTTGATAGAAACTTTAATTTTATAGTTGAAGCATATCAAAAAGCAACAGGAGAACAAATTTCAAAAGAACAAACAGATAAATTATATAGTCAGTTATTCCCAAAAACAACTAATGAAAATATTGATGATGTTCTTGGTGTAACAGGGAAAACTACACACCAACCAACAGAGCAAGAAATAGAACAAGGAGATACTTCTACTGATGTAGATACAAATAAATCATATAATCCAGTTACAGAACAAGAAGAAGTTGAAATGTTAGCAGAAGGTTCTGAAAGAAAGTATATTGATGTAGGATTAAAATTAGGTAGAGTATTAGGTCTTAACTATAAAACAACTCCTGATGGTAAAGTAACAGTAACAACAGAAGTAAATGAAAGTGCTAAACCATTTATGTTTTGGGGAAATTTCAATCCTGGTGATAAAGTAGAAATGGTTTTTGATATTGATTATCTTTTAAACCCAGATAACCCTGCTACCAAATGGGAAAATCTTGATTCAGAAAAACCAAGAAAAACCAAGATAACAGTAAAAGAAAAATTAGAAAATATATTTAAAGGTCAATATACTTATGATGAAATTGTTGAATTATTAAAACAATACAAAGAAACAAAGGATAAAAACAATCCTTTATTTAAGAATGATTCTTTCTTAAAATCAGTACCAGTAGGTATTGTAAACAAAGGATATATTATTGATGAAGTTAATGGTAATCCTGATATAATTGAAGGTGGTATTAATGATTATGATTGGTTTAATAATTCTAATATTGCATTAAAAATTGATAAAAATACAGGAGAACCAAGATTTGAAGAAAGAAATGTAAGATTAGAAGAAAACAGAAGAATTAATTTAGAAGCAAGAAAATCTATGCTTGAAAATGGTTCTTTAATTGTTGAAGTAGCAGAAAATACAGACAAGAAAACTAATAAAAGATTACCAGGAGATACTAAATTCTATTCAATATTTTCTCAATTTGCAAGTAATATTGAAGAATTTGAAAAGAATGCCACAATAGCATATCTTTCTGGTAATATGGAATTTATAGATAATGAAAAAAATGGTGAAAGAGTTATTGCAACAATTAATGGTGAAAAATTAACAAAAGAAAATGTTGTTAATTTTGATGCATTTTTCAAAATTGCAAAAGAAAAAAATTATAAATCTGGTGTAACTGTTTTTGTTCATAAATCTGGTGTTGATAAAAATGGTAAGAATTTATATACAGCAAGATATGTTGTAAATAATCATCCATCTAAACAACAAGAATTTAAAAATACATCAAAAATTGTAAAAGAATTATTTTATAGTGTTTTAAGTGATAAACATAGTAAATTATCTGTTGAAGAAAGAAACAACATCAAAAAAGCATTCAAAGCACAGTTTGGTTTTGAATTGAACCAATACACAAAAGATATATTGGAAGATATATATCCTACTAATCTTGATGGTAATTTTGTACAAGATTTTAAAATAGCACATTCAAAATCTGAAATGAAAGATATACCTGATTTAAGAGGGTATGAAAGTTTCAAACAATTTGTTGATGCCTTATTGAAAAATGAAGTACTTTCTGTTAATAAAAAACAGTTGTTATTAGAATCATTACATACTAATCTTGTATTTACACCAATAACAAAAGGTGATACTACTATTTATACAACAGATAGTCAGCCTTACATGATGTTTAAAACATCATTTGATAAATCTACAAATGAAACTAAAACATCTAAAAAAGATATTTTAAATAGTAACAGAGAAAGATTAGAGAAGAAAAAAACTTATCTTGAAAATCAAATAAATAATACAGAAGATACTCAAGTAAAGGTTGAATTACAAAAAGAGTTAGATGATGTAAACAAAGAATTATCTAAAACAGTATCTACTATTCAAAGTGATAAAAAGAAAGTATTACAAACACAACAGGAAGTAGAAGATACTCAAAAAAGTATAGCAGAGAAGAAACAAAAGCAAATTGACTTTCTTAATGATATGAGAGATGAGATTCTTGGTTTTAAAGGTTTTGAAGATTCTGTAAGAGAGTATTTAATAGCAGGTCTTAATTTAGATACTGAATTAGATGGTGATGCAATTTCTGAAATTTATAAAGAATTAGAGAAAGAATATGACAACTTGATAAAAGAGGTATCAGAAAATGATTATAAAGAATCTGACACAAATGAAGATAACTTTAAATATGACATTATTGAAGAATTACTTGCAAGAGTAAATAGAAAAATATTTGATAATCAAGTTATCAATAAAAAAGGTGTAGTTGAGAAATCAAATGACCAATCATCTTATGAATTAAATACTGTTGATTCATTAGGTATGAAAGTTAAATTATTACTTTCTGGTATTAATTTAGAAAATTCTCCAAGTGGTTTTGCAGGATTTAAACAAAAATTAAGTATGCAAGATGCAGTAGATGCATTACACCAAGTTTTATCTCAAATTGAAAATAACACTCTTGAAGATGTAAAAAAATTCATAGATAAAAAAGTACAGACAAACCCTGCTGAATTTGAATTTTACAATGAAATATTAAAGAGATTAGAAGATGTTAATGAAAGTAATCCAGAAATCATCAATGAAATAATGTACAACCTTTACAAACCAAGAGTTGAAATGAAGTTTGTAATGTGGAGTATTAACAATAATGGAGAATTTTCATTAGAAAGTTTTGATGCAAATGCTAATAACCCTCACTTTGTTAAAAGAAAACAATGGATTCAAAATATGAAGTTAAATGGTCTTTTAACATTGTATGGTAACAGATATTTTTCAGTAAATAAAGAAAAATATGAACAAGTAGAAAAGTTACATAAAGAAGTAAAAGAACAGTATGAAAATAATCAAAAGATACAAGATGTTGATAGAAAGAAATTAAAGTCTTTATTACATTTATATGGTATAGAATTAAATGATATAACATTAAATAACATTTATGTAGGAATATCACAAAATGATGTTGATATGGTAAAAATGTTATTTAATAATAAAAATGGTATATTAGATGTTATTAAGTCAAATATTGATGCTGTTTATAATGAAAAAAAATTAAAATTTACTTTTGATAAAGTAAAAGATAAAAGTACAGAGAAATCATTTAATCCATTAACATTTAACAATACACAAATAAATGATTTAATTAAAACAGATAATTTTGTAGAGTTTAACACATCTGATATGATGAGAATTGCAGGTAAAAATGTAATGGCTTATCAACAACCTAACTCTATAAATAATAAAGTTAAAAACATTGTTAGTGCTTTGAAAAAAGGTGCTGATGAAAAAGGTAATTGGTCAGGTATTATAAAACAGTTAGAAGAAAGTCCTGTAACATCAAACAGTATGTTATTAGAAATTCTTAAATCTAATCCTGATTTTAATACATATTTTAAAACATTCTTGATTTCTCTTGAAGCATTAAAGAAAAAAGGAGATACATCAAGAAATGATATGGGTATTACTAATTTATCTGACAAAGATGCTTTTTTGTCATTACTTGGTTTATTCAGTAATGGTGAAGGCGAAGTAAAAGGTGATATAGCAGAGAAGTATGGTATGAAAGGATTGAAAATGAGAAAAGGAGTTATAGCATTCCCTACTGTATCAGATTCATCTCAGTTACCATTGATGAATACTATAATGTTTAACTTAAATAGTGATGCTGTAAATGTAGAAACAGATTCACTAAATGAGAATATATTGGAAGTATTAAGAGAACAATTATTAGTTTCTGATTTAAAAAGAATTGGTGATTTCTTAACAAAAGTACAAGATGGTGGAACAAATATTGAAGGGTATGATGATGGTGCTATTTGGATAACTGGTATGACATCTTTAAATACATTAGTTGTTGAAACAGAAGATGTAAATAATAAAGGTAAAATGGTTAAAAGACCATTAGTACAATTATTTAGAGAAAGAGTTAAGAAAAGCAAAGATGTAAACCAAACAATTACTGATTTTGTTGAAGAATACAAAGAAGATATTAATAAACAAATTACTAAATCTATTACAGAAGAAGTAGATAAGTTTATATCAAAAGATGGTAAGTCTGGTGAATTTGTTGAATATGATTTAATTAATACTGATGGAAGTATCAAAATGACTGGTTCAAATGGTTATTTTGAAGATAAAAGTGCAAGAATGGTAGCATATGACTATGTTATCAACTATATGTTACAACAAAAAGAGATACAAACTATCTTTGCTGGTGATATTGCTAACTATTTCAAAAATGGAATGTCATTTAAGTATGACAAAGATGGTAAACAAATAAATACATTAAAACATGGTTTACCACCTGTTACAGAAAGAGATATAGATGAATATGGTGATGAAACATTAAAGAAATATTTAGATAGTAATATTACTGATGACATAGACCATGAAGAAGCATATGAAGCACTTTTACCTGTACAACAGATGAAAGTAAACAATATGTTCAAAAAAGTACAAAATAACTTATCAAAGAGATTGAAACAATTAATATCTCCTGGCAACCAATATGCAGATGTTAAATCTCACAAACCTTATCTGCAAATCATGGTTAATGATGTAAAAAATGCATCTGAAACTATTGAGAGTTTGGTTGAAGTTTATTATCCAGAATTATATAAGGATAATAAATTTATGGAAGATTTAAGAGAATTTAAAAAGTTAGATGAGTTATACAATAGAAATGAAAAACAAACAAAAAGACATAAGAAACTAAAAGAAGATATAGAGAAAAAAATACCAACTATATCTGCTTATTTAAAAACAACATCTACTGATGCACAAGAATATGTATCTTGGCAAGATAACATGCAACAATTATTTAGTCAAGGTAGAATATCAAAAGTTGAATATGATAATATCAGTAAAAAATTAACTGACCAAGAAATTAATGGTGTAACAAAAGATAATGAACTTTCAAAAGAAGAAATGAGTTTAGCAATGATGCAACCATCTAAACCATTATACTCTGGGTTACATTTTGAAGATATTAATGGTCATAAAGCATCAAGATATATCTATATTAAATCATCATCTTTTCCATTATTACCACAACTTACAGCAAAATTCCCAAAATTAGAGGGTATAAGAAAAGCAATGGTTAAAATGGGTAAATCTTATGATGGTCAAGTTAGAATATCGTATGCATCAGCAAATAAAGTAGGTGCTGTGAGAAATCCTATCAGTATATCTGATTTACATCAAGACAATATTGATATGGATAAAGTAATACAATCATCTGTTGAATTAAGTAGAGAGAATTTCTATATACAACAAGATAAACCATATAAATCAGACAAAAATGCTAAACATGGTAAAGAAGACTATGTTACAAGAGCAACACAGTTTGAGAAAATTATATTGGGTGATGATATAAACAAAATGGGTAGTATATTCCCTGCATCTGGGTTTGATGCACAATTACTTGAACAATTTGGTATCACACCAGATGAAAATGGTATGATTGAAGGTAAAGATTTAAAAACAATATATAATAATCTTTATGAAAGAGAACAGAAATTACTTGCTGATAAATTATTTAATAAACTTGGTATAGATAGTTATGGTGATATTAGAGAAGGTAAACCAGAAGTAATGGAAAATCTTGTTAGAATAATCAATAAAAGATTATCAAACAAACAAGATATAAAAATGATGGACCTTATTTACCTTGATAGTAACAATAAAACTTATACAAAACAAGAATTACTTGAAAAAGATGTTGAACCTGTAAAGGCTGTGTTTAAATTCCCATTATTCTTAACACCTAACTCAAGAAAATTTGAATCAGTATTTAATAGCATCATCAACAATAATAGTATTAACTTGAAACTTCCTGGTATGGCTTCACCAGTTGCATCCCAAGAAGGTTTTGATTTTAGAGGTTATGATGATGATTTAAAATCATTAAAAGAAAAAGGTTTAATTACTACTAATAATTTTGACCCAAGTAAAGGATTACAATCACAAAGAGATAGTGCAACAGGTAAATTAAAGTATGCACAAGTATTTATTGCAAATAAATTCAAAGTTTATAATGCAAAAGAAGGTAAATATGAATACATTGACTTAACTAAATTTGTTGATGAAAACGGGCAAATAGATACTAAAAAATTACCAGAAGAATTGTTGTCAATGTTCTCTTTTAGGATTCCTACATCATCACATCAATCAGGTACTATTATTGAAATTGCTGGTTTCTTACCACATAACCAAGGAGACTTGATGGTTGTACCAAAAGAACATACAGTTCAAATTGGAGAGGATTATGATATTGATATTAGATATATGTACCAATATCATTATATCCAAAATGAAGATGGTTCATTAAAGAAAATGGAGTATTCTGATATAAAACAAAGACCAGATAAGAGTTTTGATGAAATTAAAGATGAATATAATAAACAAAAGAAAGATTTATTTGATTCTTTTTATAGTGTTACAACAAATTCTAAAAAACCATTACAATCATCAGTAAGACTTAACAACCCTTATTGGAAATCAAATAGAGAAAAGATATTTGAAATTGCATTATTACAAGATAAATTAGATAATTATGAAACTGATAATTTATTAAATGCAATATTCCAAGATAAATTTGAAAAAGAAATTCTTACAAAAGAAGAATTACAAGAAAGAATTAGTGAGTTAGAAAGTCAAATAATACCAAGAGAATTGGTAAAAGAAAAAGGTAATGAAGTTAAGAAAGAATATGATAGTATAAAAGCACATTTGTTAGAACAATTCAGAGATGAAAAAAGTGAATTAAGTCAAAAGTGGAGAGAATACAAACATGCTTATGAGCAAAAAGTAAATGAACACAAAGTGATTGAAAATAATATTGTTTCATTATACAAATCAGTATTCTCATCAACAGATACAGATGTTCAAAAACTTGTAACAAAAGTATTATCTACTGATTTTTCAGAAAGTTCAGCAAAAGAAATTGATGCTAAAATGAACCAAAATAAAGAGTTCAATATTTATTCTCCATCAATACAAAGAAAAGTAATGAAGTTAGGTGCTGATGGTAAATTAGGTATTGGGGTACATTCTAATGGTGTAACTATCAACAGTATATTACAACAGTTAGATAAACCTATGCAATTCATCTATTATTATGATGATAAAGCAAATATGAATGTACCTTACAATATTGTTCTTGGTCAAAATGTGTTTGATGGTAAATTAGGTGGGATAAAAGATAAATCTGGAAGAAGAATATCTGAATACTTAATGGAATCTCAAAACTCTGCTACTGATAACCAGAAATTGGAAATCATGGGTAGAAGAAATGAAACTGCTGAAACTATTAATGTATTTTCATTATTACAAATGACAGGTATGGAATCTGATGGTATTAAAGTAAATGGTAAAGAATTATCTTATGCATCTTTATTTATATCTCAACCTATTATTATGGACTATGTTAAAAAGATGAAACAATTAAAGTCATCTTCTGATATGTCAATAGGTTCTGCACAAGACCTTGCTGTAAAATATATTAAGGAAAAATATATGAATAAAGTACCTGATATGTGGTGGAGAAGAGATAAAGATGGAAAATTGATAAAAGGTTCTTTTAATGAATCAATGAAATTTGATGAAGCAAGAGAATTAACAAGTGAGAAATTATATGAATACATACAACCTTTATCAGATAATATGGAAATTGATTATGCACATCAATTTTATATTTTTGATACTTTTTTAAAGTTACAAAAACCAGCAAAAGAATTAAATGAATTACAAAAATTTGTAAACATTGAAAATGGTGGTTTAGGTATATCTTATTTCAACACTATTGATTTGAAAAATAAGATAAGTAATATTGAGAAAATAGGTATTGCACCAGCAGATACATTAGGAGTAAATCTTGCAGGAGTACCATCAAAGAATAACTTGTTTACACATATGTTTGGTGATAAAGAAACAACATATAGTGAAGGTAAAGTAAATGAATTATTAGACCAAGGTTATGTTATGATTGCAAAAGATAAAAAAGGTCTTTATACAATGGTAAAACCTACAAATCATTATTCACACAAAATTATGAACTCAATATCACAAGGTTATAATTTATGGAATACATTATTCCCTTATGATAGTCAATTTATTGAAGAACAAATTTATGGTATATTAGATGATTTAGGTATAGACCCTGAAACTAAATTAGGAGTAGATACAATGTATGATGTTGTATCTAATATGAAAGATTATATGTTTAGTTTTAATAAAGAACTGTTCCCTAATGGTGTAGTAGAAGCACAAAAAGAATTATTCTTTAATAGTAATCATGGTAATAATGAAGCATTAGGTAGTTATTTATCAAGGTTAAAAAATAACCCTAATTATTCATATTTATTTAAACAACCATTTTTTAAAAATTTATCATTTGAAATTAACTCTGAAACACATCCAACATTAATTAATTTTATTAATAAAGATAAATCTAAATTCTATAACTTAAAAATGTATAATTCTCTTGAAGCAATGATAAATTCAAATAGAGAGTTACCATCAAAAGTTAATGGACAAAAAATGACAGAAGGTAAACTATTAAAAGAATTACTGATGTATTCATTGATTGCTAATCAAAATAATGGTGCAACAGGATTTAGACAAATACTACCTTTATCATTATTTGAAAAATATGGTATTGATAAATTGTTAAGAGAAAGAAATGATGTAAAAAAACAAGAAAGACAAAATATTGTTTATAATGGTATTGAAAAATCATTAGAATCACTTTTAGGTAATAAATTTAATGAGAATGGTATTATCTATAACACAAAAGGCTTACCTAAATCAGAGATAGAACAAACCATAAGTGTTTTGAATAGTTTATCTAAAAAACAAAGATATTTAATATCAAAAGAGGGTCATGTTCAAGATACTGAATATAATTATGAAGAAAAACAAGGAGTATTTAAAAGACAATATATTCAACACAATCCTGGTCAAGTTAAAAATAAAATAAATTATTCATCATCTTTAAAATCAAAGATGGGTAAATTATTAGCAAGTAATAACTATACAGTAGAAGAATTAAATGAAAATAAGATTGATACTTTATCTGTATTAGGTTCTACAAGTAACTATATGGTTCTTACTGATATTAGTGGTAATATGCAATTATTTGAAAAATATAGTACACAACAAACAAATACAAAAAAGAACATAAGTTATTATAGAAGAATACCAACATTAGGTACAAGTGGTTTTAATGAGTATCAAGTAGGTAAAAATGTTAATAAATCAAATGTTGAAGATAACAATGTTAAATTAAATAAATCATTACCAAAAAAAATAAATGTTGAAAAATCAATTCAATATATTAATGAAAATAATTTGACTGATATATTGAATAATATGTTTAAAGATAGAAATTCAGCATATTCACCATTAATAAAATTATTATCTAATTTTATCGGTAATGTTGATAATGTTTCTATTCAAGTTGTTGATAATTTAAAAGGTGCAGCATCTTATAAAGATGGTCAAATCAAAATAAATAGAAAATATTTAGAGCAACCTGGTATAACAAATCAACACATTCAAGATTTAATTATTGAAGAATTTTTACATCATGTTACAACAGATAGTATTGGTAAATATATTACATTTACTGGTGTAGATAGCAAAGGAAAATTACAATATAAAAGAGTAAGTCCTGACACAAAAATACCTGCACCATTACAAACATTATTAACTGTTTATAACAAGGCTATTGAGCATTATGTTAATAAACATGGTTTAGAAAAATTACTTGCTGAACAAAACAAACATACTCAAAATAAAAATAGTGAAAATAATGCTGTACAAGTAGATTCTCAACTTGAAGAAGATGCATACAGAACATTAAATATACATGAATTTATTGCTGGGTTATTTTTGAAAAATGAGGAATTTGCAAAAGAAATGGCTAATACTAAGTATTTATCTTCTGGTAAATCTATATTACAAAAATTTGCTGAAAAATTAGCAGAACTTTTACACAGAGTTTTACCAAATTCAAGAAAAGATACGATTTCAGCAGGTGCTGTTAATAATTTGGTTAAGTTTTTAGAAGGACATTATAAAAAAGATGGTAAGAAAAAAACAGCACCAAAAATAAAACCACAATCACCTGTAACCAAGAAACCTGTTGTAACTAAAAAACAAGTAGATGATATTGATAAAAAAGAAAATAGTAACTTTGCACCTATGAGGAAAATACAAGACCCTTTTAAATGTTAAGATATGAATTGTAATACTGAAAAAAATTTATTAGAGATGTTACCAGGTATGAATCCTGGTAACATTATAAAATCTGAAAACTATTCAACAACTATTGATTTGTTAGATAGTTATGAAAATTTTGCAAAAAATGCTTACTTAATGACTGAACCTATGTACAGTATTGGTACAAGAAAAGTAAAAATGTTAGGTGGTCATGCTGTACACAGAGATAACTATGACACAAGACACCAATTAAAGTTAAATAAGGAGTTTTTTAAAGAATTAGATAAGAGAGTAAATGATTCAAGTTATCTTCTTGAAAAAGCAACGGAAAATGGTTTATTTGAGAAAAATAATTTGAATTATGAGGAACATTTCTATAATGTTAAAGAAGGTCTTGATAATGGTTTAAATCTTACTGAATCATTTAAGTATGCACAAGAAGTGTCTAAACATCCCCAATTAGAAGAAATATTAGAAGAAGATAGACAATTAAATGATATTAATAATCAAACACTTGAAGAGTTAGAACAATATGAAATTGATGATGATTTTTCATATCAAAATAATTTTATTGAGAACTTTGCACCAGTAAAAAGTACACAAGAAAGAGAAGGTATTGAAGGTTTATCAGATGATGTTTATACATTTAGAGAATGGAAAGAATATAGATTAAAACTAATTGATGATTTAAATAGAAAAAAAAGAAAACTGTTTTCATCAAAAAAATCAGCAGAAAGAACAAAACAAATAAATACTATTAATGAATTAATAAAAAAAGTAGAAGATGAATTAAAAATGTTTGATGATACTGACCCAGTTGTAGTGTTTAATCAATTAATAGATGAAATTAACAACTTAAATGAAGCATTAAATATAGGTACAGATGATTTTCAAACTATGGTAGATGTATTTGAAAATAATAATATTAGAGATAGGATATTGAAAGTCAGAGAAATGATTAATAATAATAGAACTGATGATAGTTGGGGTCTATATTATAATTTAATGCAAGGGTTAGATGAACAAAAAATCAAAGATTTAAAAATTGAAGTTAATGAATTATTAGAAAATTATGAAAATAAAACTAATAATATCATTAAAAGTATTATAAGAAACCAAGAAACAATACAATACGATTTATCTAAAAAGAGTGAAGATTATGCAAAAAAATTCTATGAATTATTAGATAAATTAGTTGATTTAGAAAAAGGTGTTGCTAATAAAGATGCATTAGGTCAAACATTTTTATCAGCATCTATGTATGATTCAGTATTTGCAGAGTTATTATCAATGGTTAGAAATAATAACCAATTAATAGAAGAAAATACTACCAGTATAATGAAAGATAAATTGAAAAAATCATTTTCATCTATTGGTAATATTAAACTCAATAATGGTAAAACAATTAATGATGTAATTTTTGCAAGAGATGAATTTGGTGTAAAACAAAAGAAAATTATATCACCACTTACAAAAGCATTCTATGGAAAAATAAAAGAGTTAAATTCATCTGTAAAGAATTTTATGGCATCAAATTATGTAAAAGATGCTGATAGAGGTGTTAAATACAGACAGATGATGCAAACTCTAAAATCTAATGTTGATTATATAGAACTTTACAAAATAAAATCTGTTAGGGATAAATATAAAGACCATCAGGATTTCAAAGACCATTTTTCATATTCAGAACAAGAAATGTCTGATTATGAAAAAGAAATGAGAGAAAAGATGGGTGATATTGCTTTTGAAATGTATTTAGAAAAAGCAGTTAATGAGATGGAAATCTTTTTAGAAGAAGCATATACAAATCCTTCTTATAGATACCATCATAACCCTCTTAATTTTATAAAACATTTTTATTCAAAAGATTTTCATAAAGAAGACAGTACAACAGCAGATTTTATTGTACCAAAGTTTACAAACTATATACCTTCTTTAAATAAACAAGAATTTTATAATTCAGAATTTTCTAATATAGAAAGACAATTTAAAGAAAAAGGTAAAAGTGAGGATTTTAAAGAATTTTATAAATCATTACACGATAGTTTAGAATATGTAAAAGAAGCAGTACCTAACATGAATGTTAATGATGTTATAAATATAGCAGAACATTCAGCATCAGAAGTAATCAAAAATTTAGGTTATTTTAAAAATATATCAAGAAATTTAGGAAAAATAATAGCAATATATTGGGGTAAATATGTTGGTAGTAAATTCTTTAATGGTAATTTTAGCATAGGAGAATCAGTATTCAGAACTAATTATATTGATTATGGTGCAAAAGATTTTAATGACCTTTGTGAATTAAAATCTAAAAAATCAATAGATGAATTATTAGAAGAAGCAAAAAGAGAAGGTTTAACTATACCACAAGATTTTGATAAAAAAAGTGAGTATCAAAAAGAAAAATTAGTTGATGCATTAATTACTAACCAGATAAATAAAACTGCATCAAATGACTTGATGAGAAGGGTAAATCATGCTCTTAATATAGCAGAATCAGTTAATACCAGAAGAAATACACAATCAATAACAGAATTTGTTAAAGATTATCTTCAAGGTAAACAAGGTGGAAATAAACATCTTGAGTATATTGAAAACTGGGAAAAACAGGTAATTAATGAGTCTGGTTATTTAGATAATAAAACTATTGAGGAAAGAAATACAATACAAAAAATAGAAAGAACTAAAATTGTATTTGGACCTAAAAAATATACTGAAATTGAAAAAGAAATAAAAAGGTTATTAGAAAGTGAAAAAAAGAACCTTGATAATATAACAAATTTCACTACAACAGAAGATGGTAAAACAGTTACATATTTTAAAGATGGTAATAAATATTACAAACAAGAAGGTGATTTAAAATTTAAAATAAGTAAGGCTGATATTGAAAATGAGTATATAAAATACATTGATAATAAATTACAAAATTTAGGTAAAGATATTACTGTTGGTTCTTTAACAGAAGGACTAAGGACCAATATAACAAAAGCATTTCTGGTTCTTTCACCTATTACACAAGTAGTAAACAGAATGGCAGGGTATATGCAAAATAATATGGATGCTGCTGCTGGTGTGTATGGTTTTGGTATGAAAGAATTAATAAATGCAAGAAAATTTAATAACGGTATATCTTATGTAAAATTTAAAGATTATGCTGGTTTAGATACATCTTTTACTAATCATAGAAGACAGCAACAGCATGTCTTTATTAAGTTTCTTCAAAATCATAATCTTATTGATAATGCTTATGAAGAAATGACAAGTTCAAATAGTAAAAAAGAAAAAGCAAGAGGTATATTGTCAAATATTGTATCAGATTTAACAACAAATATTGCTGAATTTAATAACCAAAGTGAACTTTTATTATCAATGATGCAAAATGAAATGATTGAAAAAATTGATGCTGATGGTAATATAATTGAAGTACCTTTCTTTAATCCTGAAACAATGAGTTTCCCATTTAACCCTGATACTATGCAATTATTACCAGAGTTTAGGACAGAAAATAATATTAAAAATATAGAAGATAAAGAAAGTCCATTCTTACAAAACTTGTTAAATAAATATAGAAATAGGAGAAATCTTTTAAACGGTGCTTATGATAAATCAGAAAAGATAAAAGCAGAAAATTCTGTTACTGGTAAAACAGGGATAATGATGTTAAAATGGTACTTTGCTAACTTAAATAATGAATGGGGTACAAAACAAATGAGTTTAGCAAATACTGAAATGAATGTTAAAGGTAGGAAAGTAGTTCTTGCAGAACACTTCCCTGTACTTGCCACACATAAACTAATATCATCAACAGTACCTATTTTATCAGGTGCTGGTGCAAGTGCCATTATTGGTGTAGCATCACCATTAGCACTTGGTGTAGGTGGTGCTGTTAGTGCTTATGCTATTTATAAATTAGCAAAAGAATATAAAAAAGGTGTAAGATTAAGTAAAAAAGATTTTCAGTTATCAGCAAACTATGCAATGGAAACTGCTTTAAGGTCTATTAATAGTATAATACAATTCAATACTGGATTAGTACCATTTGGGACTGCAAAAAGAATTGAAGGTATTGATACTACTATTGATAAATTAAGGAATAATAGTATAGAAAGACTTGGTATATCAGAAAAAGATAGGAAAATAATGTCTGCATCTGCACAACAACTTGCAGAAAGTATGAATATTTATTTCACTACTGCTATTGCTGGTATAGCAATGAACGCATTAAGTTATATAATAGCAAGTGCAACTTCTGATGATGATGAGGAATTATATGAAAAGTTAAAAGAATCTGAAAAAAGAATTAAATTCTTAATGAATACCAGAAACACATTATTAAATGATGTTAATCAATATACAAGTCCAGATGCATTTTTAAATATATTAGAAAGTAAAATATTTTATAATACTATTAAAAGGTCTGTTAATAAAATAGTTGATGCACCAAAGAAATATGAAGATGGTAAAATATCAAAGAATGAAATGTATTGGGATATGTTTAAAGGTGTAGCAGGACCTGTATTTGGTATTCCTAATATTATATATACTGATAAATTATCATTCAAATCTGATAGAATATACAACCAAGAGTTTAAATCTCCTTATGATGATTATTTATTAGAAAAACATTTAGATAACGAAACTCTTTCTAAAAGAAAAGTAAGTAAAAAAAGAAGAAAAGTGAGGCAAAAACTTACTGAAATTTATACTGAAAAAGTAAGAGAAATGTTTGAAGAAGAAGGTAGAGAAGATTATTATAACATAGAAGAAATTGTAAAGAAAAATGTAAAAGAAGCACTTAAAGATACTTACAAGAGTAGAAAAGAAAATTATGAAGATATAGTTGATGAAATTAATATAGATGAAATTATTGAAGATAATAAAGATAATGATTTAGATATTGATGTAGATTAAAAAAAAAGAAAGAAAGTGAGGAAATTAATCCTCACTTTCTTTATATAACACATCTTCTATTTTAGTCAATTTATTAATAAATTCTTTTCTTCTCTCACTACCTTTTGGTTTATCATGGTAACTTATAGAACCAGCCCATAACCCAAAAGATGAATAATAACATAACTCATCTTTTTCTTCATCATATTTATATAACATTTGATATGCATTACCTTCTTTAGTTAATGAAATATGTGTAGTATCATCAGGTATTTCAAGAATACAATCTTTTAATAAAAACATACTACCATCAGCAGGTTTTCTTTTTATTATATCTTTTTTATCAATAACATCTAATGGAACTTCACCACCAGTATAAAACATATAAGTTTTACCTACTTTTATTATTTCATTCTTTACTAAATTAGTATTTTTATCAAGAGTATAATGTGTTATTTCATCTCTAAAATAATGGTAATAATTAACTTTTATTTTCATAATTAAAATTGTATTATTCCATATTGTAAACCTATACCAATACCTAAACCATTAGTACCATAACCAACATAAGGACCAATACTAAATCTTTTATTTTTTGGTGGTTTTACATTATAATTTTTTAATGATTTTATTTCAATATAAGGATTATCTGTTTCAAATTGTACAAATGGTTTTCCTTTACCAAGACCTAAAAATCCTGTTGGTTCAGTTCCAATAGTGATTGTAGGCTTGAATTTTACCTTCAAATCTAACTCCTGGTTGTCTTTATTTGTTATTGTGGATATAGACAACCATTTGTCAGAAAAAGTGTTTCTAAAAGTAGGTAATGTATCATTTTTTACATACACAATTTTTGTTTTGATAATAGTATCAACTTTTACAACTGTATTTACTTGTGTTACACTACCTCTTTTTTTAAGGTATTTCTTCATTTCTTTAACTTTTTGTTGTAATCTTTGTACTTCTTGATTACTACTTTCATATTGAAGAAATGTTACATAACTATCTGTTTCAATAGATGTTATCTTTGCTTTTAATATACCTTTTTGTGTCTTTACAACAAGTAAACTATCATTAATTGATTTATTTAGTTGTAATTGTTCTTTATATTTATCTGTATTATTAAATAATATGTACATTAAAATCAAATTCAATATACAAGACAAAATAAATACTATCTTGTTACTATATGTTTTCATTATTTCTGTATGTTTTCTATTGCCATTTCAATACCTTTCAATAAAGCATCTTCATATTTTTCAAGTACATCGTTATTCCATTCAATAACTTTTACACTTTTTATTGATTCATCATAAACAATAGGTTCAAAACCTCTGATGTAACCTTCAAATTTTAAGTATTGAATATCAATAATTACAATGTTTTTGTAATTTTCTCTTAACCATCTACTTGCATGTTCCATTACTGGTACTGCAACCCTTAAACTTTCTTTATTATGGTCTTCCAAACTATTAGAATGATATAAATTATTCAAACAATCTTCATAATAATGATATGTTTCTTCTCTAAAACCTAATTTTTTAAGGTTTTCTGCTATTTCTCTTGTTACTAATAAATCTTCCATTATTCTATTTCTTTTAGTGCTAATTCATCTAACCAAAAATCAATAGTTTCCCATACAATACCATTACAAGCATCGTGTTTATCTATCATATAATCTAAAACTATTTGAAATTTAGATGTATCATATACATCTTCCATACATTTTGCACCAGGATAATTATCTTTATGTCTTTCCCATCTTTCTTTTGCTTGTTGTTCTATATCTAATACAGACCATACAATGTATCTTTCTCCTGGTTCAAATATTCTTAATTCTGCTGTACCTTCTTTTGTTTCTAATTTTACACCATCACTTTCAAGTGAAATTGCAGATTTATCACCTTTGTAAAATTTTCTTGTAAATAATCTTTTAATGTGATTATTTATATCATTCAAATTATAAGCCATTTTGTTATTTTTTTTTATACAAAAATTGGCTGATTTTATTATTATCAGCCAATATTAACCATTTATTAATTACATAAAAATTGAGAGATTTTAACAAAATCTTCCAATTTCACTCTATTCATTACCTGTACTTCCAAAACCACCAGAACCTCTTTCAGATTCTGATACTTCATCAACTATCTGAATATCAGGTTTTTCTATCTTGTTTACTACAAGTTGTGCAATTCTTTCATTTAATTCTACTTTACTTAAAAAAGGAGATGAATTATAAATAATTACACCAATCTGTCCTCTGTAATCTGCATCAATAGTTCCTGGTTGATTTGCAACTACAAGACCTTGTTTTAATGCTTTACCACTTCTACTTCTCACTTGTATTTCAAGTGATTTATTCATATCTGCAAGTTGTAAACCAGTACCAAATAAAATTCTTTCAAAAGGTCTTAATTTAATGTAACCTGATTCAATAAATCTTTTTTTAATATTTTCAACTCTTTCACCAGTTACTTCTGAATTACCTTTGAATATTTTTAAGATACTATTTGCTCTTACATCTAATCCTGCTGAACCCTCTGTTTCAAACTTTGGTGTTTCAATATTCTTATCTAACTTTACTAATTTAATCATTTATTTGATATTTTAATATTTCTTTTTCAAACATATCATAGAAATCATCATACATTTCTTGATATTTCTCTTTATAAACCATTTCACCATTATCATCTTCTTCACACATTTCATTATCTAACTCTTCTTCTGATAATGGTTCAATACCTGCATGTTCTCTTTGGTATTGAATAAATGTTTTCATTCTTTCTTCTGCAAGATTACTTGCTAATTCTGTACTATTTATTTTAATTTCCATAATTTCTAATTTTAACCTTCACAAGATTTACAAGTAATAATGTTAGTTAAAAATTCTTGTGAAATACTTTGACTTCTTTGATAATAAAGTGTTTTAATACCTAATTTCCATGCTTCAATGAAAAGTTTGTTTACATCTTTAATTGGTACATTTGCTGGTATATTTACATTTAAAGATTGTGCTTGGTCAATGTACTTTTGTCTTATACTTGCTTGTATAACAATTCCCATTTGACTTATTTCTTTAAAGGTTTTGAATACTTTTTTAGCATTTTCACCTATATCTAAATGTTGAACAGAACCACCATTAACCATAATGCTTCTCCAAGTATCTTCATCATCTTTACCTAAACTTTGAAGTAATTGTTTCAAATATTTATTCTTTCTGATAAAGTTACCTTTTGCTAATCCTGCCTTGTAATAATTACTACTAAAAGGTTCAATACCAGGACTTGTCTGTCCAAGAATAGCACTACTTGATGTTGTAGGTGCAATAGCCAATAAGGTAGTGTTTCTTTTACCATAACCTTTCAATACTTCTGGTTCTCCATATTTATTTGCTAATTCTACTGATGCACCATTTGATTCTGATTGAATAAAACCAAAGATTTGATTTGTTAGCATTTTTGCTTGTAAATCTTCAAATGGTATCATATTCTTTTGTAAATATGAATGCCAACCCATTACACCAAGACCTAATGCTCTGTGTCTTTTAGCAAAATTGTAAGCAAAACTCAAATAATAATTATCTTTTGTTTTTTCAATAAATTCTGACATTACAGCATCCAAAAAATAAATTGCTGTTCTTACAGCATCTGTATCTTTCCATTCATCCCAT
>PDWI01003260.1_pt1 | contig 23048 bp, 21 predicted proteins | sample 1430891 | NCBI WGS metagenome assembly PDWI01 (sample SAMN01162508, study PRJNA174530) | Oral metagenome, whole genome shotgun sequencing project. | biome: Marine environment; feature: Marine mammal; material: Swab sample of the gingival sulcus; isolation source: swab sample of gingival sulcus... | reverse complement strand
TACTGTGACATCTTTGATGCCCTTTTCACCGGCATCTTGAATGCCGTTCTTATTGGCGTCATTCCAAACATAGTCACCAATACTATACTTCGGTGCCGGTATTTTAACTAGGCCAAGGTCAATGGTTAGATTATCGCCATTAAGTGTAAATTTCGGCGGTGTTAAACCATCTGAATCCTTGCTATCGTCATTACCTTCATCAGTCTTAGTTGGCTTGTATGCCGGTGGTTGCGTAAATACAATCGTATATTCACCAGCTGGCAAATCAGTAAAAGAATACTTGCCATTGCCATCTGTTTTGGTTGTAGTAGTCGTGCCATCCGGCTTTGTAAGCGTTACCGTTACACCCTTGAAATTAGGTTCACCGGCATCTTGAATACCATTGCCATTTTTGTCAACCCAAACGCGATCGCCGATCGTGTACTTCGGTGCCGGCTTTTTATATATGCCAAGGTCAATTGTCATATCGTCTTTATCTTTTAATGTGACATTAACCTTTTTACCATCTGAATCGACAGCATCGTCATTACCTGCATCGGTCTTAGTAACCTCATAGCCTGTAGGAACGGTAAAGTCGATCGTGTAATCGCCCTTTTCCAGATCTGTAAACTTATACTTACCATTAGCATCGGTCTTGGTCGTTTCCGTTTTGCCATTCGGCATTGTCAGTGTTACTGTCACATCTTTGATGCCCTTTTCACCGGCATCTTGAATGCCGTTCTTATTGGCGTCATTCCAAACATAGTCACCAATACTATACTTCGGTGCCGGCTTTTTAACTAAGCCAAGGTCAACCGTCATATTATCAGCATCATCAATTGTCGCACTTGGCGTCAAACCATCTGAGTCAACGGAATCATCGTTACCGGCATCGGTTGTTGTAACACTGTAATCACCCGGTATATTACTAAATTCAATCTTGTAATCGCCATTTGGTAAATCGCTAAACTCGTATTTACCATCCTTATCGGTTAAAACGGACTCTAATTCGGTGCCATTACTCTTTCTAAGTGTAACCTTTACACCGGCTACACCGGTTTCACCAGTGTCTTGAATACCATTGCCATTGGCGTCTTCCCACACAAAATCACCCAGTTTGTAAACATCAACCAAACCGAGATCGATTTTATAATCGCTACCACCGTTGATAGTAACCTTAGTGCTAACACCATCAGAGTCTTCCGCTTGACAGCCCTGTCCCTCTTTGGTCGGGCCATAACCATCTGGCCAATCACTAAATTCTACAATGTACTCACCATTAGTGATACCATCAAATTCATATTTGCCATCAGCATCGGTCTTTGTCGTTTTTATGACATTGCCTTTTAGATCTTTTAGCGTTACGGTAACACCCTCAACACCGGTTTGACCATCATTTTGTATGCCGTCTTTATTTTCGTCATACCAAACATAGTCGCCAATTACATAAGTTGGCTTTTTAACTAAACCGAGGTCAATGCTAAAATCATCTCCTTGACTAAGTCCGTAAACGAGATTTTCAACCATAAAACCATCTGAGTCAACCGCGTCATCGCTACCGACGTTTGATGTTGTCACATTGTAGGCATCGGGCACGGTAAACGTAACGGTATACTCGCCGGCATGCATATTCTCAAATTTGTAGTGACCATCAGCATCTGTCGTGGTGACTACAGGAACCAACGGATCATTAGAATTATCTGCCTGTCCCGTTAGCGTAACCGTTACATCAGGTACGCCCGGTTCAGATGGATCCTGAATACCGTTTTTATTGGTATCCTCCCAGACGTAATCACCAATTTCAAAAACTGCAACGGCGTAGGTAACTTTTGGTAAAAGCCCCAACACCAATGCGAAAACTACTAAAATAGCTAGAATTTTTTTGTAACTCATTTTTACCCCCTTATTCGTATGCTATTTTCTATATAGATTGCAACAACTCTCAACATTTCGCTCCTTTGACGAAACGTTGAGCCATAAAAATAAATTTGTATAATTATAAAAATCTATAGGCCTAAATTTTATACCCAACAATAGTTACTATTAAACTGATTATTTAATAAAAATAAACCTTAGGTCATATTATCATAAATCAGGTAAATATCCAACCCAAAAAACTAAAATCGGTCAAACAAATTGGATAATTATGTGCTAATCGGTTAGTTTTACCGCCTGAACAATCAAGCGATACTCAAACGAGTACAGCGGTGTACAGGTGATCAATGTCATCAACTTATGCTCGTTATTTTGTTCGATTACCGAAAAATCGGTTGGCTCAACAACCGACGTCTTATAGACCACATAATCACTTGAACGACCGCCCGATGTGACGATGATGCGATCACCAAATTTGAGTTCATTTAGTCGATTAAACAGACGTCCCGGGCTGTAGCCACGATGACCGACGATGACACAGTTGCCAAACTGGTCAGGATAGGCCGTTTCTAACATATGACCGGCCGATATAACAATATCGCGATCGGTTGTCCCCTCGACCAACGGCATATTAACATCAATTTTTGGAATGCTTATCTTACCAAAATAATTCAAGCCGTCACCATTTGTTATAAATTCAGGATCGGGCGCATCAATTCTAATGCGCGGCCGATTATCCTGTGTTAAGTTGCCACCTGATGTATTATCAGCGTCACTTGGTAGTTCAGACGATTGGCCGCCTCCAACAGAAAAGTTCTCGTCGATTTGCGCAATTATTTGCTGTTGTTGCCACCTTAGCCACGCCGTGTTTGCAAAGGGAAAAACCAACACGATAATGCCAATTAAGATCAATACTATACCTATACGTTTCTTCATTAAAACCCTCTTAGTTACTATCTGTGGACGAACCGGCAAAATATTGCCTTGTCGCCTCAACATCTTTTGCAATTTGCTTTACTAATGCCGCCGAACTGTCAAACGTCAACTCGCCACGCAAGCGCTTTAAAAAATAGACCGAAATTTTTTGACCATACAGTTCGCGGTCAAAATCTAAAATATGCGTTTCTAAATTAAAGTCGGACTGTTTAAATGTCGGATTATAACCAACATTACTAACACTGTGATAAGACCGATTGGCAACGAATGTTTCCGTTATATAAACTCCGGGTTTAATATTGGTCATATAACTGCGAATGGTTAAATTAGCCGTTGCATAGCCAAGTTGTTTGCCCAGCTGTTTGCCCATTTTGACAGTGCCACTGACAAAGTGGGTACGGCCCAAACGGTCGTTAGCCGCCTCGATCTTGCCATTGATCAGCAACTCGCGAATATCGGTTGAACTAATCATTTGACCGGCAATTGTCACCGGTTCAACAATGATACAATCACAGTTATTTTTTAGCCCCTGCTCTTTTAGCCACTGCGTTGTTCCCAGTGCCGCTTTACCAAACTTAAAATTTTTGCCGACAACCAAAGCCTTGGCCTTAAGCGTTTCACAAATATAGTTAAAAAATTCAAAATGTGTCGTATTTTTGATTGAGGCATCAAATGGCAAAGAGATGACAATATCAACTCCCATTCGCTCCAACCAATCAAGTTTTTCTATATTTGACATTATCTTTGATGTAGACGAATTATAGCGATGTTTCGGTATGTCTGAAAAAGTAAAAACAACCTTTACAAGGCCACGTTCATCAGCCACTTGCAACATTTTATTGATAACGGCCAAATGACCTTTGTGCATGCCGTCAAATGTGCCGAGGGCGACAACGCTTGGCTGCAATAATACATCATGCTGTCTTTTTTTATAAATAATCATATTATTCCTACAGTATACGCTTGTAATGAGTCGCTGTCAAGAAAGAGCTTTTCAATTCTAATTTCTGCAGCTCGCCTACTGGCGACACCAATAAATATTGTTTTATAATAAACGGCAAAGCGTTCATCGCCTTTAAACGATTCTGTTTTATTTATGAAGCGGGCCAAATTAACTTTTACGCCATGCGTCAAATGTAGGGCGTGTTTATAATCAACATAAATCGAACGCAGCTGTTTAAACAAAATTGTAATTGGCAAAAGCTTTGCTTTTATTAAAGTGCTATTTAATAGCGTAACATCATGTGCATCACTTAACTGAAACGGACCACTTTGTAAACGCCTTAGTGCCGTCATAGTTGCAACGCTATTCAGTTGAGCGGCAATCTGTTCGCAAAGCGTGCGCACATAGCTGCCCCGTGAACAACTGACAGTAAAATGTAAATCCGGGTAATCATAGCGAATATCACTATAGCCAAACACCTCAATTTGCTTGGCTTTTCTAGCGATGGTTTGGCCGGCGCGCGCCAGCTGATACAAACGACGTCCTTCTATCTTGGCGGCCGAAAACATTGGCGGTAACTGCTCAATTTTACCGGTTAAATCGCGTAAGGCATTGTTTATCGCGGCAATGCTAAATGCAGTCTGCGCTTCGCGTCGTTCTAATACCTCACCCCAGATATCAGCTGTCGTCGTCTTGATACCAAAACGCATGGAACATTGATAGCGCTTGATTTCATCACTTAAATAGGGAATCGCTTTAGTGGCCTTACCAATAGCCAAGGCCAACACGCCCGTTACATTGGGATCAAGTGTGCCACAATGACCGATTTTAGTACCCTTTGGCAGCATTTTTTTGACCTGAGCAACTACGCCGGCAGATGTAATGCCGGCTGCCTTGTCGATCACTATAAAACCATGCACGCTGCCACCTCGTCAACCAACTTGGTTTTACAATACTGTAACGCCTTATCATAAGGCATATCAAGCGAAAAACCGGCAGCATTTTTATGACCACCACCGCCATAGGTAACGGCTATTTTCGAAACGTCCGGCTCTGTCACCGAACGCAGCGATACCTTTGTTTTATTAGCATCTATTTGCTTAACAAAGGCGACAACCGCTACCGCCTCGATATCGCGTACAGCCTCGACTATGCCCTCCGTATGCTCCGGTAATGCTTGATAACGCTGTAAATCAGCTTGTGACACACCGCAAACTGCAATTGAACCATTTATAAAAAATTCTGTTGCAGCAATCGCGGCCGCTTGCAGGGCAACCTTGGCTTGCGGCACACTATGGTACAAACGATTGATTGCTCGCATTCGCTCAAATGGAATTTCTAACAGATCAGCGGCAATACGTAATGTATCGGCTGTGGTGCTACTATACTTAAAATTACCGGTATCAGTTACAATCGCAATATAAAGCGCCTCGGCAATCGATGCGGTTATTGCTATTTTTAGCGCTGCCAATAAACGGAATATCACTTCACCGGTTGCCGCAGCCTTTGCATCAACGCAGTTGATTGTCCCATACATCGTATTAGTACGGTGATGATCTATATTGATAACGAATTTGTCGCTTAGATAGCGTTGCCTTGTTCCCAAGCGCTCAACATCTGAAGCGTCGACGCAAATCGTCGTATGGTGTTCAACACCCAATTTATCAAACTGATCGCCCGTTAAGATGAGTTGTTCTGCAATATAGCCAAAATCAGCCGGCAATTTGTCATCTAGCACAATATAAACCGACTTTTTAAGCGACTTGAGTGCGTGATAAAGCGCTACCGCTGAACCGACTGTGTCACCATCCGGTGAAATGTGCGGTAAAATAACCACAGGCTGTTGCGCGGCCAACAGCGCCTGGCCGGTTTTAGTAATCATCGTCTGTTTCTCGCTTATTGACTTGATCGATTAGTTTCGACATTCTAATGCTTTCGGCAATCGAATGGTCGGCCTTAAAAATTGGTTCCGGTGTATAGTGCAATTTTAATTGACTACCAATTTCCCGACGCACAAAACCCTTGGCACTGTTAAGCCCGGCAAGTACCTCGTCGAGCTCACCGCCAATTACACTAATGTAAATATAAGTAATGCGCAAATCATTGGTCGTTTCAACACGCGTCACGCTAATCAAGGCATCAAGCCGCGGGTCCTTTAGTTGATCGCGTAACAGCGCACTGACAATTTTTTTAATCTCTTCCGATACGCGAAGCGTTCGACTGTATTTCATATTAGTTCCTTGTCTTTTCGATTATTTGATATGCCTCAATCACATCGCCCTCTTTAAGATCATTAAAACCGGCAATGCCAAGGCCACATTCATAGCCACTGGCCACTTCTTTGACATCGTCCTTGAAGCGCTTGAGCGAAGATAACTCACCTTCGTGCACGATAATGCCGGCGCGCAACAGACGAACTTTACTATTGCGCAACACTTTGCCACTTAGCACATAGCCGCCGGCGATCGTGCCGATATTCGGCACCTTAAAGGTTGCACGCACCTCAACTTCACCCAATTGAACTTCTTCAAACTCGGGATCGAGCATACCCTTAATAGCCGCCTCGATATCGTTTAATAATTCGTAGATAATACGATATGTCTTAATTTCGACATTCTCTTTTTTGGCGATGGCAATAACACTGGATGACGGACGTACGTTAAAGCCCAAAACAATCGTGTTGGAGGCCGTTGCCAACAAAATGTCCGATTCGGTAATTGCGCCGATATTGGCATGTTGAATTTTAATCTTAACCTCGTCGTTGTCATTGTTTAGCTTGAGCAATGAACCCTTTAACGCCTCTAGCGAACCATGCGCATCGGCCTTGATGATAAGATTTAGTTCTTTCATCTTGCCGGCCTGAATTTGATTAAAAATATCTTCCAGAGTAACGTGTCCACCAGCGCGTTCCAACTCTTCGCGCTTGATTTCCAGAGCGCGGTCTTCGGCAATTTGTTTAGCCTCTTTGTCAGAGTCAATCGCAAAGAACTTATCGCCGGCAACCGGCACATCGTTGATGCCAATAACCTCGACAGCAGTCGACGGGCCAACTTTTTTAAGTCGCTTACCCTTGCTATTATACATTGCGCGAACCCGACCATAGGTCGTACCGCAAACAAACGGGTCGCCGACGGCCAACTGGCCATTTTGCACTAAGACGGTTGCAACCGCGCCCTTTCCTTTGTCAAGGTTGGCCTCAATCACAATACCAACTGCATTTCGATTTGGATTGGCCTTTAAGTCGCGCAGCTCGGCAACCAGTAAGATCATCTCTAAAAGTTGGTCGATGTTTTCGTTTTTTAAAGCAGAAACGTGTACACAAACCGTATCACCGCCCCAGTCTTCAACGATCACCCCTTGCTCAGACAGCTCTTGCTTGACGCGATCGGGATTGGCACCCGGCTTGTCGATTTTATTGACCGCAACAATGATTGGTACATCAGCCGCTCTGGCATGGTCGATTGCCTCAATCGTTTGTGGCATGACGCCATCATCAGCCGCAACGACCAGAATGGCAATGTCGGTAACCTGTGCGCCACGTGCCCGCAATGAGGTAAATGCCTCATGACCCGGCGTATCAAGAAAGACTATTTTTTGTCCGTTAATAACGACTTCTGAAGCACCGATATGTTGCGTGATACCACCGGCTTCACCGGCGGTGACGCTGGTCGAACGAATCGCATCGAGCAATGATGTTTTACCGTGGTCAACATGACCCATAACCGTAACAACCGGCGCGCGATGTTGTAAATCTTTTTCTTCGTCTTCAAAATCATAGTCGCTGATGGTATGGTCGATCTGCTCAACTTGCTGCTCAACAGTTATTTCAAATTCCTCAGCGATTAATTCCATCGTTTCATAGTCGATATACTGATTGATTGAAGCCATAACGCCCAAATTCATCAGTTTTAATATTATCTCATTGACAGACTTGTCAATCAACTCGGCAAATTCTGCCACAGTCGTGCGTGCCGGTAGCTGAATAGCCACTACTTGTTCACTAATTTCAATCATCGGTTCTTCTGGCAATTGCTCCTTTTTCTTCTTAACGCGCTTTTTACGCGTCTTTTTTTGCATCGTTAGTTTTTTCTTAACTACGCCATCATCATCTTGTTTATCGCGCTGCCGTTTATCCTTCTTCTTGCGATTCGACCGGTTAGAAAAATCACGTTGCTCTTCGTCTTTGCTAAATTTTTTCTTTTTTGATTTCTTGGCAGATTTTTCCGAGGCGGTCTTGGTAGCCTCTTTTTGTTCGTCCGGCGCAGGCTTAGTTGATTTTTGCTTTTTCGACTTCTTAGCTTTTGGCTCTGCCTTCTGCTGATCAGCCGATTTTTCAGCTTGCACATCAGGCGCCTTCTCAGCTGTTTGTTCGACCTTTGTTTGATCAACTTTTGGCGGAATAATCGCTTTGTTCTCAGTTGTTTCTTCAACTGTTTTATCGCCCTTAGATTGCTTTTTAGAAGTTATCTCAGCCGCCGAATCAGTTGGTTTTTGCTTTTTCTTGCGACGCATCAACTTGGTTTCGCCATCGATTTCAACTAAAACCAAATCATCTGAAATGTATTTTTTAACGATTATCTTTGGCTTGCCAGTGGCAGGCTTTTTAGCATCTTTAGTTTCTGCTTTGTCCGCCACTTCGACAGCAGCCATTTTTTCTGCGTTTTCTGTACTTTTCGCTTTTTGCTTTGTCGTTTTTTTAGCTGGCTTTGTCGCCGTATCGTCATCAGCCTGTTCAGTTGATTGCGGCTGTTTCTTCTTGAGCTTAGCTACAGCATATTTTATTTGTTCAACATCACTGCTATCGACCCCGGCCATATGATTGGCCGCCTCAATTCCCAACTCGTGCACGATGTCGAGCAGTTGCTTTGACGATACTTTTATTTCCTTTGCCAGTTCGTAAATTCTAATTTTGGACATAATGTTGCACCTCCATTCTAGATGCCATGTCGCTGATTAAGTCGATCATTTTGCTTGCAAAGCGCTCATCTAAAACGCCAATAACCATTCGATTTGCCTTGCCAATCGCCTGCGATTGTTGGGCAGCCGTCAATATTTGATAAACTGGAATATTTAAGCTGAGACATTTTTTTTTCAATTTTTCAACACTTTTAGGCGATACGTCGGTCGCAATTAGCACCAACTTAATATCCGCTCTAGTCAACTGTCGGCTCACCAGTTCATTGCCTGACAATAAATTATTCGATTTTTGAGCAAAGCCCAATAGTGTTGTTATTTTATCGAGCGACATCTTCAATTGCCTTGGTTAATTCAGCCGCAACCTGATCGCTCAAAGCCACTTCTAATGAACGCTGGATTGCCTTGCGTTTTAATGCCGTCTTAAGACATTGCGGTGAGCGACAAATATAAGCACCGCGGCCATTGGCGCGATTGGTCAAATCTAAAAAGACATCCCCCGCTTTATTCTTAACCACTCTGATCAGTTCTGCCTTTGGAAATTGCTGACCACAGCCTAAGCATTTTCTAAGTGGTATCTTCTTTTTTTTCAATCCAGTCACCTATTTTTCTTCTGTTTCTTCTTCGACCAATTCAAAGTCAGCCAAGTCGAAATCAGCTTCAGACACTTCCTCATACTCGGACATATCGACTTCTTCATACTCGGACATATCGACATTTTCAAACTCTGCTAGATCGATTTCGTCAGTGGTTGTTTCCGTCGCTTGCTCGTTTACAGCAGCTACTTGAGCTGTTTCAACTAATGATTCATCGTCTTGCGGCAATTGTTCCACTGTTTCGACATCTGTGTCAGTAGACTCAATTGAAACGCCGTAATACTGCTCATCTAAAGCGATAATTTCGTCAATATTCGGCAGCTCATCAAATTGAGCACGGCTTTTAATATCGATTTTCCAACCGGTTAGTTTAGCCGCCAAACGAGCATTTTGCCCTTCTTTGCCAATCGCTAGCGATAATTGATGATCCGGCACCACCGCCATCGCACTACGATTATCATCGAGAATGTAAACCGCCTCGACCGACGACGGGCTCAATGCATTGGTAATATAAACCTTGGGATCTTTCGACCAGTTGACAATATCGATTTTTTCACCGGATAATTCTTCGACAATCGTCTGCACGCGCACGCCGCGTTGACCAACACAAGCACCGACTGCGTCGAGGTTTTCATCGGCCGCATAGACCGATAACTTGGTACGCGAACCGGCCTCGCGTGAAATGCTTTTTATTTCGACAATGCCGTCGTATATTTCCGGCACTTCCAATTCAAATAAACGTTTAACTAATCCCGGATGGCTACGTGAGACCGTCACTTGCGGTCCTTTGTTAGTCTGCTTGACTTCTAAAATATACAGCTTTAACCGGTCACCTTGACGGTATTGCTCACGCGGCATTTGTTCAGAAGCCAGTAGCACTGCCTCGGTTCTGCCTAAATTTATAAATACCGTGCCGCGATTATGACGTTGTACCGTACCGGTGATTATTTCAGATTCACGGCTACTAAACTCGTTATAGATGACATTGCGCTCGGCCTCGCGAATGCGTTGCACAACCACTTGCTTTGCAGTTTGCGCGGCAATGCGGCCAAAATTCTGTGGCGTCACCTCTTCTTCGATGACATCACCTACTTGATAGTTTGGATCAATGTCCTTGGCATCATCCAGTAACATCTCGTCTTTTTCATCACTGTAGCTATCGACGATCGTAATTCTGGTATAGACCTTAACCTCGCCTGTTGCTTTGTCGATTGACACCCTGGCATTTGACGAATAGGGAAAATTCTTCTTATATGCCGTTATCAAAGCGGCTTCAATCGTTTCAAGCAGCGTGTCTTTAGCGATGCCTTTTTCACGCTCCAATTGTTCAATCGCCGCAATTAATTCTTTATTCACCTTTTTAAGCCTCCTTATATGTCGCCAAAGTCGAACAGTAATTTAGCTGTCGCGATTTTGTCGAAGGGTATTTCAATTGTTTTATCGTCATCACGCAATGCGATGACCACCTCACCATCGCGATAATCGACGATGTTGCCTTCAATTAACTTGGTGCCATCAATTGGAAAATACAGTTTTAACTGCGCTAATTTACCTTTAAAACGCAAGAAATGCTCCGGTTTTTTGAGTGGTCTCTCAACGCCCGGTGATGACACTTCTAATATATAATTTTCCTCGACCGGATCGTGTTTGTCGAGCATGGCATTAAGCGCCTGACTGACATTAGCACAATCATCGATTGTCACACCATCCGCTTTATCGATAAAGACTCGTAAATAACGGTGAGTTCCCTCTTTAACGAAGGCGACGTCTACCAGTTCAAATTGTCCAAAATCTGATTTTGGCAATTTTTCAAATAGCTTGGCAATTAAATCGACAACGCGCATTTTGTTCTTACCCATGACACCCCCTTATGTCGTAACAATGATAAAGAGTGGGGCGACCCACTCTCTACTCAAAAATCTATGCAATTCATTATAGCATACAAATTCAGTGTTTTCAAGCATTTATTACATTTTATTCGGCGCATTAATGCCGATCAAACGCAGTGCGTTTTTGATTGTCTGCTTGGCAGCTGCGACCAATTCTAAGCGCGCCTTTTTTAGTGCCGCGTCTTCGACGTTGATATGGTTTTGCTGATAAAAACGGTTGAAGTCTTGCGCTAGAGCAACGACATAACGCGTGATGCGCGACGGCTCGTTGCCTTCCATTGCGTCGACAATCGCCTTTGGAAACTGGTAAATCTTGCGCGCCAAAAGCGCAGAGGCTTCATCAGCCAGCAATTTATAATCACATTGACCATCTAACGTAACATCAGTGGCATTTTCTATCAACGTATTGGCACGCGCATGAGCATACTGTACATAAGGACCGGTTTCGCCCTCAAAGGCCATTGCCGCCTGCCAAGAAAAAGTATAATCCTTAATGCGGTTATTAAACAACTCTTGAAAGACGATTGCGCCGATGCCAACTTGCTTAGCAACTTCTGCCTTGTTGGGTAAATCGGGATTTTTTTCCTCAATTATGTCGGCGGCAAGCGAAATTGCCTTGTTCAGGACATCTTCTAAAAATACGACATTGCCCTTACGTGTCGACATCGTCCCCTCGGTAAGCGAAACCATGCCGAAGTTAACATGTACGCAATCTTTGGCATAGGCCATGCCCATTAGCTCTAATACCTTAAACCACTGCTTAAAGTGCAAATCTTGCTGGTAAGCAACGACGTAAATATTCTTATAAAAATCATAGGTGCGCTTACGATAGATAGCCGCTGCCAGGTCACGCGTCATATATAAGGTTGAACCATCTCGTTTGGTTATTAAGGCCGGCGGCATGCCGTATGATTCCAAATCGACAATTTCAGCCCCTTCTGATTTTTGAACGACGCCTTTGTCGCGCAATATCTCCAACACCTCGCCCATCTTGTCCGAATAGAAAGATTCGCCGGCATAGGAATCAAATTTTACGCCCAGCATATCGTAAACGCGCATAAATTCTTTAAGTGACATTTCTCTAAAGAACGACCACAGCGCTTCTGCTTCGGGGTCACCATTTTCCAGCTTGGTAAACCAAGCGCGTGCTTCGTCGTCCAACGATGGCTCTTTTTCAGCCTCCTCGTGAAATTTGACATAGATTCTAAGCAACTCAGGAATTGGATCAGCATTAACCTGCTCGGCGCTACTCCAGCGCTTGTAAGCGACAATCAACTTGCCAAACTGGGTGCCATAGTCACCTAAGTGATTAATCGATACCGTCTTAAAACCGAGCGCATCATATATTTGGTTGAGCGAGTGGCCGATCATCGTGCTTCTGATATGGCCAATATGAAATGGTTTGGCAATATTAACCGATGAATATTCCACAATTACCGTTTTGCCTTCGCCGATGTTTTGCCTACCAAAGTCATCAGTTTCAGCATGCACAGTCGGAATAACCGCTTTGGCAAATTCGGCCGGGTCGATGGTAAAGTTGATATAGCCACCAACCGCTTCTATTTTCTTAAAATTATCATGCGGCAATTTAGCGACTAAATCGGCGGCGATTTGCACTGGCGCCTTACGAAAAATCTTTGCCAAGCGAAAAGTTGGAAATGCGTAATCTCCCATGTCGGCATGTTTCGGTATTTCCAGTAATTGTGCAATCTCTGCAACTGTCAGTTCAGTCAATTGATCATGCAATAATTCTGCAATTTTTTGTTTAAAACTAATCATAAAAGCTCCTTTTTAATAAAAAAACGCCTCATAAGAGACGAATCACCGCGGTACCACTCTCGTTAAGGACAAACCTTCACTCAAAACTCGTAACGTGAGCCAATCGTTTAGCCTACTAATTTCAACTAAAAGCTCATAGGTGCGCTTCAAAATCACTTTAGCAGTGGGCTCACACCCTCCCCACCTCGCTGTGCAATCAAATGAAATCTACTGTCCTAATCAAAGCTACTAACGATAATCTAACATATCTAATCGCCAAATGCAAGCAAAAATTAAACTGTTGCCTGTAAGACTTAGCGCAAACAGCCGTTATGACAAATTGCTAATTTTCGAGGCGTTCAAAACGGCTAAGCCTTTAGAGCTTTTCATTATCTTGCGTACGCTAACTAGCGATAAGGCGATTAATCATTGGACCAAATTCTGTAAGTTTAACCGACTGTCTGCCATCGCTTAAGGCATTATCGGGATCATTGTGAACCTCAATCATCAGGCCATCTGCACCAATAGCTAGCGCTGCCCGACTGGCAGGTTCGATTAAATCTCGACGACCGGTTGCATGACTGGGATCGACTATCACCGGTAGTCCGGTCATCTTTTGTACAATTGGCACGGCAACAATATCCAAGGTATTTCTGGTGCTGCTGTCAAAGCTGCGTATACCGCGCTCGCATAGCACAATTTGGTCATTACCCATCGATTTTATATAGGCCGCCGCCATTGTCCACTCTTTAATCGTCGCCGAAAAGGCCCGCTTTAATAAAACCGGTTTATCGAGCTGACCAACCGCACGCAACAGCGGATAGTTGTACATATTGCGCGAGCCAATTTGAATCATATCGCAATGCTCGGCCACCGCCTCCAAATCAGCTACCGCCATCACTTCGGTCACAAATGGTAAATGATAGCGCTGAGCAGCTTCTTTTAAATAAGCTAAGCCTTCATAGCCCAGCCCTTGAAAGTCAAATGGACTGGTGCGCGGCTTGAAAACGCCGGCGCGCAACATATCGACTTTTAATTCGCTTAAGCCGGCCACAATGGTATTGATCTGTTCGGCCGATTCAACTGCACACGGGCCGGCAATAATCACCGGCTTAGTATCGCCAAATGCTATGTTGCCAACGTTTACAATTTTCTTATTAAACGCTTTGTTCAATTGATTACTCCTAAGCTTCCATCTTCATATTCTGACGCTCTAATGTCGTTAGACGTCCACCGTAGGGCTTTAGTACATAATCGACAATATCGCTGATAATCTCGTAATGTTCATCATTGTCCTTGGCCTCAAAGCAGGCCTTGATCAATTCAAACAACATCATGTCACGCGCAAAGACTACCGACATCATCGATTTATCACGCGGTACCCAAGTGTTTTGAAGCCTAAAGTAGGCTTCAGTCAAATACTTAAGACAGATACCCGCCAGATATTGGAAATTCACCGCCTTTTCCTTACGATAAGACAGATCTTCCAACTTCTTGGTCAATGTCAAGCGAATATAATCAACCCGCTCTTGCGAAATCGGCTGTGGGCCTTCCATGTAAATGCGGTTGGCTTTTTTTAGCAACGCCTCAATAGCTTGATTTCGCTTATAGATATGTTTAGCATGCGACAACAAGTTTAGCCAAATATGGCTATTTTCGGCAAGTGCCGCACGCAATAGACTGGTTGATAAATAAGTAAAGTCGTATTCTTTGCCCTCGATAAATTTAACTTCGCGCGATTCGTGGTCCGGACCATCCAACAAGACCAACAGGTCGACATCAACGACTTTATCAAGTGCCTTGTGGTTTTCTGCACCACTGCCAATTAAAGAAATGGCATCAACTGAATCATCTTTAATCAATTCGGCGATTACCCTTTCAAAGACTATATTATCCTTACTCATCTGCCCTCCTCTGGTTTGAACGATTACAATCTCTTAACCATTACTACTACTTATCTTATCACGCTATTCATTTTATAGCAAACACTTCTAACCGGTGTCGGTCAATAACTAATTTGATCAATCTCCGGCTGATCTGAGCCAATTAGCTCCACACTAACGCGATGTGGCAAACAGATAACACTTTGGCCGGCGGCCGAAATCGATTTACTTTGCACACAGATTTGATTGCGACAGTCTGCGCTCACTATGCTTACTACACCGTCTTGATTGATAATCATATTCTTGCCATACTGATTTTGTACTTGATAACTTTCACTATAGCCCACGCGACAGGGCATAGTCTTGACGACTTGTCCTTCCGATTTAATTACCAATTGCAGTGCATCAGCCGATTGCTGTAGCACAGTAAAGCCTAGATAGGTGGCCAGCGCTACAACGGCAGCCAGTGAAATGATTATTAGATCACCTTTTTTCATATATTTCCTTCGTTAAGTAAATGACATCGGGGTTTACTTTTTTGGGCTGTTTGCCTATAATAATTATATTAATATTTTGGGGAGACGACAATATGAAATCAAAATATTTAGTAATTTTTATCATTTCAGCACTGCTAATTGGCGGTTTAAGCGCCTGCCAATCAAATGCGCCCAATAGCAGCGGAACAGCCAATGACAAAGCTGTCGAAAGCGCTGAATTATATCGCGCTGAGGCCTTTTACCTTTATACACAAGTTGAAATTGTCACCTATGGCCAGCAGTCTGATAGCGTTTATCGCGAAATATGGGATGAATTGTCTAAAATTGACCATCTCCTCAACATGAATGATAGCCGCTCTGAGATTGCCAAAGTCAATGCTGCCGCCGGCAAACGAGCCGTTGCTGTGTCTCCCTTTGTCTATCAACTGATTAAAAAAGCATTGACTTTTAGTGAATTAAGCGCTAATTTTGACATTTCAATCGGCCGCTTAGTACATTTGTGGGGCATTGGCAGCGATCAAGCGCGCCTACCGGCACAGGCTGAAATCGACAACGCTTTATCGACCATTGACTACCGCAAGGTCATCTTAGATGACGACGCACAAACGATTTATTTAAGTGAAAAAAATATGGCAATTGATTTGGGTGCAATTGCCAAGGGCTATGCTGCTGACCGTAGCAAGCAGATTTTATTATCACATGGTATCGCAAATGCAATCATCAATTTTGGCGGCAATGTCTTAACCATTGGCAGCAAAATTGACGGTAGCCCTTGGCGTATCGGCATTCAAAATCCCAACTCCCAACGCGGCGACTATCTTGGCATATTGGCGATAAACGATCAATCAGTCGTTACGTCCGGCACATATGAACGCTTTTTTGAACAGGACGGCCAGCGCTATCATCACATTTTAAGTACACAAACCGGTTATCCGGTCGATAACGAGCTGCTCGCTGTCTCGATTATTGCACAGCGTTCAACCGACTGTGATGCACTATCAACCTTAATTTTTGCCGAAGGGCTAGATAACGGCAGACAGCTCATCGAACAAATGCCCGCTGTCGATGCAATTTTTATTACAAAAGATAATGCCGTCTACCTAAGCGACGGCATTAAAGATTCGTTTATCCTAAAAGATGCAAATTATAAACTAGTGGAATGACGAGGTAAACTTAAGATGTTTTTTACTCGACAATCGCCCCACGATCAGCCGATGCGACATGTCGAGCATAACGCTTTAAGTAACCTGACAAATGATCATTTGACTTCAATTTAGTCGTTTGCTTACGCGCCGCAATTTCTTCATCTGATAGCAATAGCTCAATTTTATAATTGGCAATATCAATTTCGATTTGATCGCCATCTTGCACATAGGCGATTAGACCGCCCGACATTGCCTCCGGTGAAATATGGCCAATTGCCGCACCGCGCGTTGCGCCGGAAAAACGGCCATCGGTGATCAGTGCCACTGAGGCGTCGAGTCCCATTCCGGCAATTGCCGACGTCGGTGTCAACATTTCACGCATTCCGGGACCACCTTTTGGCCCTTCGTAACGAATGACGACCACATCACCGGGCTTAATCTGTGATTTATAAATTGCTGCGACGGCATCTTCTTCTGAATTAAAGACACGCGCCTTACCAATATAATGCATCATTTCGGGCGCCACAGCGCTGCGCTTAACAATTGCGCCATTTGGAGCAATATTGCCAAAAAGTGCTGCTAAACCACCATTTTTGCTATAAGGATCACTATATGGGCGCACTGCAAAGTGCTCTTTTTTACCGATCGCCGCTATGTTTTCGGCCATTGTCAAACCGGTAATCGTTTGGCAACTGCCATCGATTAAACCGGCTTCGTGCAATTCGGCAATTACGCGATAGACCCCACCGGCATCGTCCAGATCTTGCATATGATGTGGTCCGGCCGGTGCCAATTTACAAAGATTAGGCGTCTTTTCACTGATGATATTAACGCGATCAATCTTTAAGTCAATTTCCAATTCATTGGCAATCGCCAGTAAGTGTAGCACAGAATTTGTCGAACAGCCCAGTGCCATATCGACAGTTAGGGCATTATCCAATGCCCGTGCCGTCATAATATCGCGCGGTCGAATATCGGCTGCTAACAATTGCATAATCTGGATACCGGCGCGCTTGGCAAGGCGCAGTCTACCGGCGTGTACCGCCGGCACTGTACCGTTACCCGGCAAGGCAATGCCAAGTGCCTCTGACAGACAATTCATCGAATTGGCGGTAAACATACCCGAACAAGAGCCACACGATGGACAGGCGTTCTCTTCAATATTCAGTAATTCGGCTTCGCTAATTTTGTTGATTTTAAAAGCGCCAACCGCCTCAAAAACTGAATTGAGGTCAGTTCCACTCGACAGCATCGGACCACCCGACACGAAAATGCTCGGTATATTTAAGCGCGCACAGGCCATCAACATCCCCGGTACAACTTTGTCGCAATTTGGTATAAACACCAAGGCGTCAAATTTATGAGCGCGCACCATTGATTCTACCGTATCGGCAATCAATTCGCGGCTACTCAGCGAGTAGCGCATACCATCATGTCCCATCGCCAAGCCGTCACAGACGGCAATCGTGTTAAACTCCATCGGCGTACCACCGCTCATTAAGACGCCTTCTTTAACCGATTTGGCAATCGTATTAAGGTGAATGTGGCCAGGCACCACTTCGTTAAACGAATTGACGATGCCAATTAACGGTCGCTGTAATTGACTATCGGAATAGCCCATCGACTTAAATAAAGCGCGTTTTGGCGCATTATGTGAACCCTTTGTTACAAAATCACTATTCATATCTCTCCCTTTGCTACTGCCAACCGGCAGTCTTTTTATTTTTCGTTATTTGACCAGCTCATTTTTTCGCGCAAGCGTGCACCGACCGCTTCTACCGGATGTGCTTTTTCAATGCGACGTTTTGCTAAGAATGAGGCGCGGCCGGCTTTATTTTCTAAAATCCAAGACTTGGCAAAACTACCGTCCTGTATTTCAGTCAGCACTTTTTTCATTTCGGCCTTGGTCTGCTCGGTGATCATGCGACCACCAACTGAATAGTCACCAAATTCTGCCGTATCACTGATTGAATCGCGCATGCCGGAAAAACCGCGTTGTACGACTAAGTCAATAATTAATTTCATTTCATGTACACATTCAAAATAGGCGCTTTCCGGTTGATAACCGGCTTCTACCAATGTATCAAAACCGGCCTTCATCAAAGCGACTACGCCGCCGCAAAGCACACATTGTTCGCCAAATAAATCGGTTTCGGTTTCTTCTTTAAAGGTCGTCTGCAGAACGCCTGCCCGTGCGCCGCCGATGCCCATCGCATAGGCCAAAGCCGTTTCTTGTGCCTTACCAGTGTGATCTTGATAGACGGCAAATAGACAAGGTACGCCTTTGCCTTCTTCAAATTGGCTACGCACTGTGTGGCCAGGCCCCTTCGGAGCAACCATGATGACGTCGACAAATTCGGGTGGAATAATTTGATTAAAGTGAATATTAAAACCATGTGCAAATCCCAGAGTCATACCCGCTGTCAAGTGTGGCGCAACGTCTTTTTGATAAATGTCGACCATTTTTTCATCATTGACCAACATAAAGACCAAGTCGGCCTGCTGAACGGCGTCAGCGGTTAAGGCAACTTTTAAACCGCTTTGCTGCGCGCGCTGGGCGCTGCTTGAACCCTCGTAAAGACCAACTACCACATCACAACCGCTCTCTTTTAAATTGAGCGCATGGGCATGTCCTTGGCTGCCGTAACCGATAATGGCAATCTTTTTTTGTTTGAGCTGTTCAAAATTGCAATCTGCTTCATAATACATCTTTGTCATGTTCTTCTCCTTATATACGACCGAATTAGGCCGATACGCTTAGTGTGTGCTCAGTGCCGCGCGCAACCGTAATTACGCCAGAGCGACACATCTCTTTGATTCCATACTGCTTTACTTGGCCGATAAAGTCGTCAATGCGACTTGATGAACCGGATATTTCAGCCGTCACAAAGTCGGCGCCAAAGTCTAAAATTTTGCCACTGTAGTTGACGATTAAATCATGTACAGCCTTTTGATTTTGCTGATTGACGGCAATTTTAATCAAGGCGTGTTCAACTGAAATTGCTTGATCGTCAAACAAATAAACATCTTTGACATCGATCAGTTTTTTAAATTGCTTAATGACCTGATCTTTGACGTAGTCGTCACCACGGGCAACGACTGTTATACGCGTATATTTGTTATCTATCAACTCGCCGGCGGCAATGCTCTCAATATTAAAAGCGCGTTTGCTCATCAAACCGGCAATGCGACTGAGTACGCCAAAGCGATTTTTAACAATCATCCCAACTACAAATCTCTCACCCATAAATTACCTCACAATCATCTTATCAACCGATGTTCCGGGCGGAATCATCGGGTAAACCATTTCGTCTCGATCAATTATACAATTCAAGACTATTGGACCACTTGCATCGTAGTTATTTAGTGCTTGATTTAGCTGCTCAAGCGACGTGATATTGGCCGCACTGGCGCCAAAGGCATCTGCTAGCTTAATATAGTCAACCTGATCGTCTAAAGTGGTTTCCGAAAAGCGCTTGTCATAAAATATATTTTGCCACTGCCTAACCATACCCAACACACCGTTGTTCAGCAAGACGATTATAATTGGTAAGCGCTCTTTAACTGCCGTCGCCAATTCATTCATATTCATCGCAAAACTGCCTTCGCTAGTGACAAATAAGGTCGTCTGACGATTGCGCCCAATGCAAGCGCCGATCGCCGCGCCAAAACCAAAGCCCATCGTACCCAGTCCGCCGGATGTTAAAAAAGTGCGCGGACTTTCGAACAAGTAGTAAAGTGATGTCCACATTTGATGCTGACCGACATCGGTTGTAACAACGGTTTCACTATTAAACCTTTTATTGAGCGTTTTTAAAATGCTCTCGGCCGTAAAGTCGCCTGCCATTGCGTTGCGATCGACGGTTTTATATTGGTTGACCTGAGCGAGCCACTGCGGCTTTTTGGCTTCATCAATGCGCGCCAACAACTGCTTTAAAATCGCCTTGGCATCGCCGACCAGTTCGACATCACATTTGATATTTTTGCCAACCTCTGCGTTGTCAATTTCGAGGTGAATCACCTTGCAATGCTGACGGTATTTATTGATATCGCCGGTTGCCCGATCGCTAAAACGAGAGCCGACCACAATCATCAAATCGCAATTGGCTTGCGCAGTTGATGCTGCATAGTTTCCATGCATGCCGCACATTCTCAAATTATGAGAATGTGAAGCCGGTATAGCCGATAGTCCCATTAAGCTGAGAATAATTGGGGCATCGATCAATTCGGCCAGCGCCATTACCTGTTCGCTGGCGGCGGCGGCAATTGTACCACCACCGCTATAAATGATTGGCCGTTCACTTTGCTCAATCAGTTGTAAGGCGGCCGCCAATTCCGATTCGGCAGGTATACTTGTACATTGTTTTACAGTGCGATCATAGGACTCAATATACTCTGTCAAATCGGTTTGAACGCTCTTTGGAATATCGACCAAAACAGGTCCCGGTCGTCCGCTGGCGGCAATTGCAAATGCATCACATAACACCTTTTGCAATTCGTTGACATCATGCACGATAAAACTGTGCTTGACAATGGCCTGTGTAATACCAACGATGTCGACCTCTTGAAAGCTATCGCGGCCGAGGTAAGAAACGCCAACATTGCCGGTAATCGCCACAATAGGCGACGAATCGAGATAGGCCGTGGCGATACCGGTAACTAAATTGGTAGCGCCGGGACCGCTGGTGGCAATTACCACACCGGTTTTTCCGGTTGCGCGTGCATAGCCGTCGGCGGCATGACTAGCCGCTTGTTCATGAACGGTTTTGACATGCGTCAAGCAATCTCTGTTCTTATATAGCTCGTCGTAAATGTCCAACACCGCACCGCCCGGATAGCCAAACACCGTATCGATACCATGGGCCAGAATTTCCTTAATGACAATTTGTGCTCCTGTTAACTTCATATACTCCCCCTATTAAAAAAACCTATCAGCGTTATACTGATAGGCTTTTGAATTCACTTCGAACTCTTACGCATCAATACAACGCAAAACGACACTATCTTTAACGATAATGCCAATAATGACGTTGACAATTATTTGCGTGTGAGCGAATCTGTTCATTTGTTTCCTCATTCTACATATGTGGTGTTCTAATTAACTATATTATCATACATTTGATATTTCGTCAAACCCTACACTTTATCAGCTCTGTTACGGTTGGGTAAATAAATGAATTGGATAGTAGTCGCTATAAGTTGATGAACACTTTAAGCGATCTAGATAAAACATATTAGTTTTTGCGGCATCAAAGACTATAATATCATCAAATGATATTTCTGAATCATTCTGGAACAAAATCAAAACGCGTGTACCATCGTTAAACTCTAAATAGGTATTGTCATCTATTCTAGAGAAAAACTGCAATTCAGCAGCATAATCGACCATCTGGCGCGTTCTTAAATAAACAACTATTTGATCAATCAATTCTTGCTGACAGGTTTTGATATTAAAATCTACCGGGTTAAGCGGTGGTAAAACAGTTAAATTATTACCCCTCAATCGCACTTAATTCAGCGATGATGGTATTCATATCAACGCCTTGTTGATAGAACTTTTGCATCTGCCAAACTGCAGATGCATCCTTTTGTAAATAACTGTATTTGATCGCTTGATAGTTATCGCCGGGCGACCAGATGGCAAAGGCATTTTGGCCGTCACTTGCCAAATAGCGAAAAAATACGCGATCGGCAGTATCAGCGGCCTCGACTAGTACAGTAGCAATCTGCGCTCTGTCGTCTGAACCCTCTTCTAATAAAACCACTTGACTTTGCGCCGGTTTTTGAAAATTAATTTCTTGTAAAAAACCATTGACGTCACTGCTAGACTGTAATTTGGCAAGACCTGATTCAGCATTATAGCTGATATACTGATATTGATTATCATACATCTGACCGATGCAAATTCCATCGTCATTAGCAAAGAGTTCGATCTTGTTAGCCAGATCCTTAACATCCAAATCGGCTATCTTAAGATATTTTTGCAGCGTTATCGAGTAGACCTGACCATTTACTGCTGCTGTATAGGTCGGCAACCCCTTTTCATCGTGTAACTGTTTGATTGCTTCATCGATCTTCACAATATCTTGACCAAGTTTTTCGCCCAGTTCGATAAGTTCCAAATTGTCATCAATTTGTTCAACCAATTCTGTTTGCGACATTTGTTCAGTACTAGACTGCTCGATTACACTACTTGATTCTTCGGACGACATCGCTAAACCGATACCGCCATTAAAAATCAATTCCTTATTCAGCCACATAAAAAGACCAACTGCCATAAACATTACAATTAAAACCGGTATTGGCCAAATGTTTTTCTTTTTCTTCTTCTTTTGTTCAGTATTATCTGCGCTATCTGATTTATCGAGTGGTGCTGAATTAAAAAACGCTTCAGCTTTTGATTCAACTTTACGATCCGGCACCTCTTCATACTGCTCATCAGAAGATGATTTGGCCGCTACTTTAGCGGCAATAAGCGCCGATAAATCATCATCACTTGAACTGTTTCCAACAATTTCCAGATCTGCCAAAGAGTCATCTTTTAACTCAACTGCAACGTCCGGCGCCTCTTCATACTGCTCATCAAAAGCTGTTTTAGCCGCTACTTTAGCGGCAATAAGCGCCGATAAATCA
>PDWI01003259.1_pt1 | contig 23053 bp, 18 predicted proteins | sample 1430891 | NCBI WGS metagenome assembly PDWI01 (sample SAMN01162508, study PRJNA174530) | Oral metagenome, whole genome shotgun sequencing project. | biome: Marine environment; feature: Marine mammal; material: Swab sample of the gingival sulcus; isolation source: swab sample of gingival sulcus... | reverse complement strand
ATTCTTGTAAATATGGACTCTCTTTGATTGATAAGAATTTTTACAACCTCATCACTCATAGGTAAAATAAAATCTTGTAAGTTTGGGTCTTTCATTTTCATTTCCTGGCGTGGTATGGTTATAATTCTATCTTTAAAATTTACATAATCCCATTTTAGTGAAGTCAGATTACTAGCTCTTAGCGGTATGTGTAAAAGCAATTTCAATGCATTTGCTTTTGAATGGTTACTGCCTAATCCATAGAGTGCATTTACTAGCCTTTTTAGCTCTTTTAAATCTGTAATAGTTTTATGATGTATCGTTGCACGTGGAGGTATAATGCTCTTTTTATGGATATTTCCCATAATGTTATATTCGCATAAATCTTGGGTACAAGCCCATTTCCATAGATCATTACAATATCTAAAAAGCTTTTCTGCCATTGCTGGAGCGGTTTCATTCTTTACTTCAAATGCTCGTACCAATTCTCGGTGTTTTATATCTTTTATATAATTATGTTTGAGATATGGTTTTATATCGTTTACAAACATTGACTTTGCATTTTTGCGAGTCTTGGCTGTAATATTTGACTTGGTTTTATTTAGCCACTCATCAACAACATTATCAAACAGCCCCCTTGTTCTTTCTGTATTTTGATATTTTTGTTCCCTCTTTTGATCTATGGGATCAACACCTTGAGATATAAGCTTGTGATACTCTCTTGATTTTTGCCGTGCTTGTAAAAGCGTAATGGCTGGATATTTGCCTAGCCCACCTAATCTCTTTTTGTGTAATGTGGGACTTGTATAGCGTATTCTCCACAACTTATTACCATTTGGCCTTACCACAAGATATAAGCCACCCCCATCGCTTATAGAATATTCTTTGTTTTTTGCTTTTGCTTTCTTAATTCTAATATCTGTAAGCTTTTCAATAGCCATTTTTGCTCCTAAGTGTATATCGGAAAAAATGCTTCAAATCCTTTTATATAGGGATTTGAATTAAAAAATAGTTGATTTTTCTGCCCTTAAAAGTGTATATTGGCTTTAAAAACTGCTGACAACCTTTTAGCTAAATATACACTCTGATATACACTTTAACATAAGATTTATTAAGCTTTTATTAAATTAAATTAGACTATAAAATACTTATCTAGTACTGATTCTTTGGGATTTGGTAGATTGTTTAAGCTTTATTTGAATTAAGTGAGTGGCGACCCCAAGAGGATTCGAACCTCTGGCCTCAAAATTAGGAATTTTGCGCTCTATCCTGCTGAGCTATGGGGTCTTTTTTGAATAGGGGGAGAGAAACTCCCAAATTTTTATTTTATAGCGATGTAAAGTTCTACCTTATCGTCGCTTATGTATCTTTCAAAATCGTTTGTGTAGGCTCTTTGGGTTTGGCTTGTTTTAAAGTGCTCCCAAACTTCTTGCCAAAGCTCTATGACGATTTGTGGGATTTGTCCACTTTTTTCAAAAACTAGAAATTTTCCACCTTTTATTTTGATATTGTCAAAGTTTTCATTTCTACTTTCAACGTCAACTCCTACTAGGATGTCGTATTCGCCATCTATATTTGATGAATAGTTTGTGTAAACTCCGTAAGTTTTAAAATCTTTATTTTTATTTTCAAGACAATCAAAAACTTCGGGAGTACAAAGTTTTTCCCATAAGGCTGGTATTTTTGCAATTTTCATGTCAAACTCATCTGCATTTTTGGTTCTTACTTTTAAACCACTTACAAGAAAATCTTTTACAACAACTTCTTCCATCCATATACCTCTTAACATATTACATGCAAAGAGGAAATCCCCTTCACATGTAAGGCTTTTTTAGCCGTTTCTTTTCTTGATAATCTCTTCAGCTACGTTTTTTGGAACTTCTTCGTAGTGATCAAATTCCATAGAATAACTCGCCCTTCCTTGGGTTTGACTTCTTAGATCGGTTGAATATCCAAACATTTCGCTAAGTGGGCAAAAAGCGTTTACTATCTTGTTTCCTGCTCTATCTTCCATAGAATTTACCTGTCCACGGCGGCGGTTAAGGTCGCCGATAACATCTCCCATGTACTCTTCTGGAGTTTCAACTTCAACTTTCATCATAGGCTCAAGTATGCAAGCTCCTGCCTTTCTAGCTCCCTCTTTAAAGCCCATTGAAGCGGCAAGTTTAAATGCCATTTCCGAACTATCCACGTCATGGTAGCTTCCATCATAAACGGTTACTTTAACATCTTCCATTGGATAACCTGCCAAAACACCGCCTTGCATAGCTTCTTGACAACCCTTATCAACTGCTGGGATGTATTCACGAGGGATTACACCACCTTTGATTTCATTAACAAACTCATATCCAGCACCCGCATCCATTGGCTCAAGGCGTAAGTAAACATGTCCGTATTGACCACGTCCGCCTGATTGTTTAGCATACTTGTACTCTTGCTCAACACTTTGTCGAATAGTCTCACGATAAGCAACTTGAGGCTGTCCAACTTCAGCGTCCACTTTAAACTCTCTAAGCATTCTATCAACGATGATTTCAAGGTGAAGTTCACCCATTCCAGAGATGATAGTTTGTCCGCTTTCCTCATCACTTTGAACTCTAAAGCTAGGATCCTCTTGGGCTAGTTTTTGCAGTGCAACACCCATTTTTTCTTGGTCAGCTTTAGTTTTTGGTTCAACTGCAACCGAGATAACTGGATCTGGGAAGTCCATCTTTTCTAGGATCACTTTATCTTTTTCGCTTGAAAGGGTTTCGCCTGTTAGGGTGTCTTTCAAGCCAACAACTGCACCGATTTCTCCTGCGTAAAGTTCTTTGATTTCCTCACGTTTATTTGCGTGCATTTTAAGTAAACGTCCAACTCTTTCTTTTTTGCCTTTTAGTGAATTGTAGGCATAACTTCCGCTCTCAAGACTTCCACGATATACACGAACAAAGGCAAGTTGTCCCACAAATGGGTCAGTCATGATCTTAAATGCTAAGGCTGCAAATTCACCCTCATCTGTACTTTCAACGGTTGTTTCTTTGCCATCTTCATAGTGTCCTTTAATAGCTGCAACCTCTGTTGGAGCTGGCATGTAGTCGATAACCGCATCTAGAAGCGGTTGAACACCTTTATTTTTAAAGGCAGTTCCACAAAGCATAGGAACCATGGTCATATCCAAACAACCCTTTTTAATTCCCCTTTTGATCTCTTCTACGCTTAACTCTTCTCCGCCAAGGTATTTTTCCATCAAATCATCATCGGTTTCAGCAACAGCTTCGATTAGATGCTCTCTGTATTCATCCGCTCTAGCTTGTAGATCAGATGGGATATCTTCTACTTCATATTTCGAACCCATAGCCGCTTCATCTTCCCAAGTATAGGCTTTCATTGCAACTAGATCTATAACGCCTTTAAAGTTTTCTTCTGCGCCTATTGGAATTTGAATTGGCACTGGATTTGCTTTAAGGCGAGTTTTGATTTGGCTCTCAACCTCATAAAAATCAGCTCCAGTTCTGTCCATTTTATTTACAAAAACCATCCTTGGAACCTTGTAGCGGTTTGCCTGTCGCCAAACGGTCTCACTTTGGGGCTGAACACCACCAACAGCACAAAAAACCGCAACTGCACCGTCAAGAACCCTCATAGATCTCTCAACCTCGATAGTAAAATCCACGTGACCGGGAGTGTCTATGATATTTACTTGGTGATCTTGCCAAAAGCATGTTGTGGCCGCTGAAGTAATGGTAATTCCTCTTTCTTGCTCTTGTTCCATCCAGTCCATAGTCGCAGCACCATCGTGTACCTCGCCTATTTTGTGGGAAACACCAGTGTAGAATAAAATTCTTTCAGTTGTTGTTGTTTTTCCTGCATCTATGTGGGCAGCAATTCCTATATTTCTAACCTTGCTTATGGGTGTTTTTCTTGACATGTAAATTCCTTTTACCAGCGATAGTGAGCAAAAGCTTTATTTGCCTCAGCCATCTTATAGGTATCTTCTTTCTTTTTAAATGACGCACCCTTACTCGCAGCTGCATCCATCAACTCATTTGCCAAACGCTCAATCATCGTTCTTTCACTTCTTTTTCTAGCAAATCCAATTATCCATCTCAAAGCCAAAGCTTGCTGACGCACTGGACGAACTTCTACTGGAACCTGGTAAGTTGCCCCACCCACACGGCGAGATTTAACTTCCATTATCGGTTTTACATTGTCGATGGCTGCATTGAAAACATCTATCCCTTTTTCTTCGCCACGACTCTCTATAAGATTTAAGGCTCCGTACATGATCTTAGTTGCTGTGGATTTTTTTCCATCATACATCAAACCATTGATAAACTTTGTGATTATTTTGCTATTGTGAATTGGGTCAGGTAAGATTTCCCTAACCTGTGCTCTTCTTCTTCTCATTTTATTCCTTCAAATTTTTAGATAATTTTACTCAAATATTGCCATCATTCAAGCGGACAATACCTGTTTTGTTAAATTATTTTCTTATTTTTTTGGCTTTTTAGTTCCGTATTTACTTCTTGCTACGGTTCTGTTTGCAACTCCAGCAGTATCTAGTGCACCTCTTACGATGTGATACTTAACACCTGGTAAGTCTTTTACCCTTCCGCCTCTAACTAAAACGATAGAGTGTTCTTGTAGGTTATGACCCTCGCCACCAATGTAGCTGATAACTTCAAAGCCACTTGTTAGCCTTACTTTGGCAACTTTTCTTAACGCTGAGTTAGGTTTTTTTGGAGTAGTTGTATAAACTCTCGTACACACCCCACGACGTTGCGGACAATTTTGCAGTGCAGGTGATTTTGACTTTTTTATCACCTTTTTTCGTTCGTTTCTAACGAGCTGATTGATTGTAGGCACGTTTGTTTCCTTTTTAAAATTTATTTTGCGTATTGACAAAAATACCCGTGATTATATTTAAATTTTACTTAATGTTAGTTAAAATTAAGGGAAAAATTTATACACAATTTTCCAAAAAACTTAAATTTTGTGGTATAATCTCACCAAATTTTTTAAAGGGCTTTGCTTGAAAAAACAAATCATAGGCAGGCGGGAATTTATTTCTCTTTTAGATCTAGATCTAAAAGATATCAAATGTAAAATAGATACAGGGGCATATACGGGTGCTTTGCATTGTGAAGATATTTACATTTTGGACACCCATGAAGTGGAGTTTAGCTCATTTGGTAAAAGATTTAAGCTTCCCATCCATAAACAAAAATTGGTAAAAAGTTCCAATGGCAAAAGGGAATTTAGGTATTACATCAAAACAAATGCTTTGTTTTTGGGTAAAAAATATAAGATAATTTTATCCCTAACCGACAGAAGTTCCATGAAAAATCCCATTTTAATAGGGCGAAAATTCTTAAAGGATAGGTTTTTGGTCGATGTTTCAAAAGAATTTACACAAAAGGATAAAAGTTTATGAAAGTTTATGTATTATCAAGAAATAAAAATCTCTATTCAACAAAAAGATTGGTTGAAGCGGGAGAGCAAAGGGGTTGGAATCTTAGGGTTATTGATTATTTAAGATGTAGTATTGAGATCATGAAAGATGAGCTTAGGATAAACTATAAGGGTAAAGAGTTGCCCATTCCAGATGCGATCATCCCTAGAATTGGCGCTAGTAGGACATTTTTTGGAGCTGCCATAGTAAGGCACTTTGAAATGATGGATGTATTTACTACCTCAGGAAGTCTTGCTATAAAAAGAAGCAGGGATAAACTCAGAAGTTTACAGATTCTCTCCCGCCACAGCGTCGATATGCCAAAGACCATCTTTGCATCTAACCTTTCAAATACAAAAGATATTATTGAGCTTAGCGGCGGAGCTCCTTTGGTTTTAAAAGTGCTTGAGGGAACACAAGGTAAAGGGGTTGTTTTGGTTGAAAGCGATAAGGCAGCCCAATCGGTCTTAGATGCCTTTTACGGCATGGATGTAAACTTGCTAATTCAAGAATTTATAAAAGAATCCAATGGCTCAGACATAAGGGCTTTTGTGGTAGATGGAGCCATAGTTGGAGCCATGAAGCGACAAGGAGCAAAGGGAGAATTTAGATCCAATCTCCACCAAGGAGGCTCGGCAAAACTCCATAAACTAACAAAAAAAGAAAAATCCACCGCCCTAGCCGCCGCAAAAGCCATGGGACTTAAAATTTGCGGGGTTGATATGGTTCCTTCAAATAGGGGTCCTTTGGTTATGGAAGTAAATTCTTCCCCTGGACTTGAGGGCATAGAGAGGGCAACTGAGGTGGATATAGCTGGGAAGATAATGGATTTTATAGAGCACAATGTAAAAAACAAAAAACGCATAAGAAAAGACAATATCGGAGCTTAATATGCAAGAGATTATCATAGGTGGACAAACCATACATAAAAATTCACAAATCAAAATCGACATCCCCCTACCAAATCTTTACAATATGCCCTCATTCCTTTCAGTTTGGGCAATCAGGGGAAAGCAAGATGGACCTGTTGTTTTTGTAAGTGCAGCTGTTCATGGGGATGAGTTAAATGGAATTGAGATCATAAGAAGGCTCAAAAAGGCAAAAGTCTTAAAAAAACTAAATGGAACTTTGATATTAGTTCCTATCGTAAATGTTTACGGACTTGCGAACCTATCTAGATATTTACCTGATAGAAGAGACTTAAATAGAAGCTTTCCAGGAAACACCAAAGGTTCTTTAGCAAGCAGAATAGCGAGTGTATTTTTTAACGAAATAGTAAAAAAATGCGATTTAGGTATAGATCTTCACACCGCATCTATTCACAAAACAAACTTGCCCCAAATCAGAACCGATATAAACAATGAATTTACCCTAAATCTCGCAAAAGCCTTTCGTGCCCCAGTGGTTTTACATTCTGAACTTAGAGATGGCTCTTTGAGAGGATGTGCAAAAGAAAGTGGCATTCCCATACTCTTATACGAAGCGGGCGAAGCTTTGAGATTTAGCGAAAAAAGTATAAAGATAGGCTCGAGGGGAATTTTAAATATTTTAAAAGAATTAAATATGCTACCTAAAAAAGATAGCAAAAAAAGAGGAAAAGCTCCCATCATTACAAAATCAAGCCAATGGATTAGATCTAGCCAAAGCGGGATTTTAAGAACCATAAAAGCCCTAGGTCAAACCGTTCAAAAGGGTGATATCATAGCCTATATTGACGAACCCTTAACAGATAAATCACAAGCCATTGAGGCAAGTTTTGATGGAATAATCATAGGAAAGTCCCAAATTCCTTTGGTTTATGAAGGAGACGCCATCTTTCATATAGCAAGATTTAAGGATTTAGAACATGCCGAAGAGAGAATGGAATATTTTCATGAAAAAAGTCTAAATCTAGATGCGACTGATGAGATCAAAGAAGATAGTATAAGGTAGAATTTTTTTAAGGGTATGTATGTTTAACAAGTGTTTGATTTTTTATGATAGCATAGCTATAAATTGGCTAAAAAGGTAGAAAATGGAAGAGAAGACAAGTGGCATTTCAGAAGTGCTTCATTATCCACAAAAACAAAGTAGAAAACTAAAATCATTTGTAAAATCCAAAATAAGAAAAAAAGCCATACTAGCAACCAAGGCTAGACTAGCCCAACACCACAAAAGTTTTGATGATTATGAAGATGAAGAATTGGAAATCATCATAGCAGACGAAGAAAGAAAAGTCATAGACAATCTAAAAACAAAGTCCCTAGTTGTAGCCCTAGCTGCCCTTGGACTTAACCTTTTTGCATGAGAAAGTTATGTTTAGGCAACTAAAATCAGCTCTAATTTGGTACTATCTTTTTAAGTTTAAAAAGCGTATTACACTGATATTTTTCCTACTTCTAATCGCCTTTTTTTCAGATGCTATTTATGCAGATGTCGTACAATACCTACAACTTAAAAATAAACTCCAATATCTAGATGGGGTTCTTATCTTAAAATGGTTTATTATTATTTTTAATATTTCCTTTTGTATTTATTTGCTTTTAACCCTATTTAAAACAAATAAAGAAGAAGAAAAACCTAAAAAAACACCAAAAAAAGTAAAGAAAGAATCAAAGAAAAAAGAAGAATTAAGTAGCAGGGAAGAGAAGTTTTTACATAAAGAAAGATTAAGCAACAAAGCCGATCTACTCTTAAAAAAATAAATTTTTAAGCAGTAAACACCAACCAAATATACCCTCCTAGCATCCGTTTTCCGTAATCCGTAATCCGTTTTCAGCACTGCCTTAAATTACATTTAAAAATACTTTAGTAGAATTGAAGACAAAAATTAATTAAAGGAAATATATGGCTTACAACTACCAATTGCTCGTCAAACAACTTTTTTTAAACCCCGTTCAAAATAATCCAGATGAAAAGATTATATTTAAAGACGAATTCGAATACACCTATGGGCAATTTCGCAAAAGGGTTTGTCGCCTAGCAAATGCCCTTATAAAAATAGGCATTAAAAAGGGTGATACGGTGGCAATCTTAGACTATGATACCCATAGATATTTAGAATGCTATTTTGCCATTCCCATGATAGGCGCTATCATGCATACCATAAATGTTAGACTTTCTCCTGAGCAAATTTTATATACTATTGAACATGCAGAAGATGATATGCTGCTCGTTCATGGGGATTTTATACCACTTTTAGAGCAAACAAGAAGCAGGATGAATGTTGAAAAGTTTATTTTTTTAGGCTCAAATCAAGATGCAAAAAATACCATCTTACCCATATATGACGAATACGAAAATTGGATAAAAAATGAAAAAGATAGTTTTGATTTTGAGGATTTTGACGAAAATACTAGGGCTACTATTTTTTATACAACAGGAACAACCGGAATGCCAAAGGGGGTTTATTTTTCCCACAGGCAACTGGTTTTACACACCATCAACACCCTAGCCACCCTAGGCTCAAACCCAAGTCAAAATATAAATTCTAGTGATGTTTATATGCCGATGACACCCATGTTTCACGTTCACGCTTGGGGTTTTCCATACCTTGCAACCTACCTTGGCATGAAACAAATTTACCCAGGTAAATACATCCCTGAGAGACTTTTAAAACTACTTCAAAAACACAAAGTTACCATCTCCCACTGCGTCCCAACCATACTTCATATGCTTTTAAATGCTCCTGGCTTTGATAAGATAGATCTAAAAGGCTGGAAGGTTATCATAGGAGGCGCATCGCTACCAAAATCCATTTGTTTGGCTGCTATGAAGCAGGGGATAGATATTTTCGCAGGGTATGGCATGAGTGAGACTTGCCCAGTTTTGAGCATATCTCAGCTAACACCTGAAATGATGAGATTAGATCCAGACAAACAAGCCGACATGAGGGTAAAAGCTGGCAGAAGTGTGGGACTTGTGGAGCTTAGGGTTGTGGATGAAAACATGAACGATGTCAAAGCAGACGGACAAAGCACAGGGGAGATAATAGTAAGGGCACCATGGCTAACAAAGGGATATTTTAAAGATACAAAAAATTCAGAAATTCTTTGGAAAAATGACTACCTACACACCGGAGATATGGCAAATATCGATGAAAATGGCTATATAAAAATCACCGACAGAGCCAAAGACATCATAAAAGTCGGAGGAGAATGGGTAAGTTCGCTGGAACTTGAAGATATCATTTCCTTGCATTCAAGTGTCAAAGAAGTTGCTGTTATAGGAATAGAAGATGAAAAATGGAGCGAACGCCCTTTGGCTTTGGTGGTCCTAAAAGAAAATAAAGACGAACAACAAGCCAAAAAAGAAATACTCTCCCATGCAAAAGAATACATCAAAAAAGGCATAATGGCAAGGGAAAGCTTACTTTTAAAGATCCAAATTGTAGAAAATATACAAAAAACAAGCGTCGGAAAGATAGATAAGAAAAATTTGAGATTGAAATATAAGTAAAATTTATCTTAGTAAATAGACAGCATATAGGGGGATAAAGTGAATATTGTTTATTTGTCCAAAATTTTTCGAAGATATTTTAATGGAAAATTTTGGATTGTATTTTTGGATGTAGGTTTTTAGGGATTTTGATTTGGTATTTAGGGCAGACTTTACCTCTATGGGGATTATGTTTCCATCTAGGCTTATCAAAAAATCAAGCTCGGCACTTTGGTTTGAACGCCAATAATAAAGATCAAAATTATTGCAAGTTAGGGCATTTGCCACATAATTTTCAGCCAACATGCCCTTATATAGATTTTCTCCATCTAAAAATAAATCTTTCTTACCAAATCCAGCAAGCCTAGCCAAAAGTCCAACATCATTGACATAAATCTTAAAATATCCCTCCTCTTTGTAGGCTTTAAGGGGAATTTGAGGAAGTTTTATAAGAGTGCATTTTTGAACGATAAAACTATATTCAAGCCAATCAAGGGCATTTTTTAAATATCGTTTATTTGACTTTGTATCAACTAATTTGTAGGAAAATTTAGAATTTTCAAGCCCGAGTTGATTTGGTAAAGATTGATAGATCTTGTTTATCTTAATGGCATCTGATTTTGTACTATATCGGCTCATATCTGACATATAATCTTGCAAGATATTATTTAAGATATTTTCATCATATTCGCTCAAATTTTGCCCAACCCTTAAAAATTCATTTATAGATGCGGGCATTCCACCAATATATAAATAATTTTTATAAATCTCAAGTGCTTTTTTATGTAAAACTTCTAGCATTTTTTGCTTTTTTTCAAAACATTTTTTTATGTTTTGACTCAAATCCTCATAACCCAAAGCCCATAAAAATTCCTCAAAATCAAAAGCATACATGTAAAGCCTGTAAACCTTGCCAACAGGAAATGAAGTTTTCATGCGATTTATGGCAACACCTAAAATACTTCCAGCACAGACGATGTTATATTTATTTGCCTCGCTAAAATATTTCAAAGCCCTAATAGCATCTTCACTTTCTTGGATTTCATCAAAAAATATCACACTATTTTGGGGAATAATCTTAACATTTTTTATAATACAAATGGCATTTATGATTTCACCTGGATCTATACTTTGGGAAAAAAGTTCTCGTATTTGCTTATCTTTTTCAAGATTTATATAAATATATTGTTTAAAATTATTTTGACAAAATTCATTTAAAGCATATGTTTTACCCACTTGTCTTGAACCTAAAACCATAAGGGGTTTATTTGAATGGTTTTCTTTCCAATATTTGAATTTTTGCAGTATTTTTCTTTTCATAAATTGGCCTATTTTTTGGAAAGTATATCAGATATTTTATATTTTTGCAAGTTTTTCGTACCAAAAAGTGGTAATATATGCAAGTTTTTCGTACCAAAAAGTGGTAATTTTTAGATAATAAGAGGGATATTTTAATAAAATGCCCCAAAAAAGAGGGGCATTTTTTATATCAATTATAGGAAAGCTTAACTTTCTTATCCTTATAAAGTCCTGTTCCAACGGGTATCATTCTTCCTAGAATTACATTTTCTTTTAGATCTTCTAAGTGGTCAAATTTTGCTGCTATGCTAGCTTCAGTTAAAACCTTGGTAGTTTCTTGGAAAGATGCAGCTGAGATGATACTATCACTACTAATGGCAGCCCTTGTAACGCCTAGCAAGACAGGCTCTGCGATGGCTGGTTTTCCACCCATTTTCATGATACGTTCATTTTCTTCTCTAAACTTTCTTCTTGAAACTAGATCACCAACTATATAGTTGGTATTTCCATTATCCACTATCTTAACCTGGCGTAGCATCTGAGAAACTATTATCTCTATATGTTTATCGCTAATGGCAACACCTTGACCACGATAAACTTGCTGAATTTCGCTTATTAGATAATAATGCAAGGCTTTCTCACCCAAAATTCTAAGTATATCATGGCTTGAAACAACGCCATCTGTTAGATGCTCGCCCGCGTGGACGTATTCTCCAGCGTGGACTAGGATTTGGCGATTTTTATCCACTAGATATTCATTGGAAGTTCCATCCTTTGATTCGATGATGATTCTTTCCTTTGAGCGAAGGGGCCTACCAAATCTCACAAAGCCGTCGATTTCGGCTATGAGGGTTGCATTTTTGGGTCGTCTTGCTTCAAAAAGCTCACTTACACGGGGCAAACCTCCTGTAATATCCTTTGATTTTGCCACCGCTTTTGGAGTACGTCCTAGGATATCCCCTTGCTTTACCTCCATGCCTTCTGATATGAAGATATTGGTTTTTGGCTCAAGTTGATACTTGATGATTTCTCCATTATTTAAAGCAAGTAAGATGGTAGGCTTAACTCCCGATGGTAAATATTCATTTATAACCAAACGTTTAGTTCCTGTTATCTCATCACTTTGTTCGGTTGCACTGCTGCCTGGTTCTATATCTTCAAAGCTTATAACACCATCTTCTTCTGCTACTATGGGATTTGAGTATGGATCCCACTCAGCAACGATAACACATTCAGAAGAGCTTGGAGATGCAAGCAGGGTTTTAGAATCTACTTTTGTATTATCCCCAGCTTCTATGATGGAATTTCTAGGGATATAGTGACGAATCGCTTCCCTATCTTCTTTATCGGCAACAACGGCAAACAATCCTTTCGCTTTTACAACTTCACCTTTTTTGATCTCATGGGTTCGCTCTAGATAATCCCCATTTAGGATGTAGTACTTCACGCTTCCATTGGCACCTGAATAAATCTTTTGAACAACAGGCTCTCCATTTTGAACTTTAAGCTCACTGGCATACGGGATACGATTTGGGATATTCCATCCCTCTTTGATAACCTCAACTATACTTTCATCTTTTTCAACTTCGCTTCCATTTTCATATGGAATATAAAATTTCCCCTCCACTTTTCCGCCAACGCCTGCTAATTCATTTGGTTTTGCAAGGTCATTTTTACGCAAAGTATATTTTGCTTCTTCTTTAGAATTTTTAATGCTAACAACCACTTCTTCATGGGCACTTTCTATTGTTAGAGTTCCTTTTATGGTTGATTTGATCTTAGGCTCAACAAGTAAGATCGCCGCATTTCTTCTATTTGCAACCACTTCTTTATCTTCTTTGGTTTTATAGGTTTTGAGGTTATAATATCTTATAAATCCCTCTTTTTGTGCTACAACTTGTCTATCTTGCTGCTCTGTTGAGGCTGTACCACCGATATGGAAAGTCCTCAAAGTTAGCTGGGTTCCAGGCTCACCAATACTTTGGGCTGAGATAATCCCAACAGCCTCTCCAGGTTTTACCATCTTTCCCTCACCAAGGTTAATACCATAACATTTAGCACAAACACCCTTACTTGCTTTACAAGTTATAGGAGTTCTAATACTAACTGATTTTACTCCGGCCTCAGTTAAGATCTTTGCCTTTTCCTCATCTATCAAGGTTCCCTCGGGAAATAAAACCTCATTGGTGATAGAGTCAATCACATCTTCAGCCAAAACCCTACCATGAAGTCTCTCTTCTAAAGCTTCGATTAACTCTCCGCTTTCGGTAATTTCAGTGATCTCAACACCCTCATGGGTTCCACAATCATCCATGGTAACCTTAACATTTTGACTTACATCGATAAGCTTTCTTGTTAGATAACCAGCATTTGCAGTTTTTAAAGCTGTATCTGCAAGACCCTTTCTAGCTCCGTGGGTTGAATTAAAGTATTCAAGTACGTTTAGACCTTCTCGGAAATTTGAGATAATGGGCGTTTCGATAATACTTCCATCAGGTTTTGCCATCAAACCCCTCATACCAGCAAGTTGGCGTATCTGAGCAGCAGAACCACGTGCACCCGAATCAGCCATCATATAAATAGAGTTAAAACCCTCTTTATCCTCTTGCATCATCTTCATCATTTTATCGGCAATGGCGTTATTTGTATTTGTCCAAATATCTATCATATTATTATAACGCTCACTATCGGTAAGCAAACCTGCTCCGTGTTGATGTTGAACTTCTTTTACTCTTTTTTTAGCATCTTCTATAATCTTTTTCTTCTCTTGGGGAACCCTAATATCATCAACCGAAATGGAAATGCCAGCCTTTGTTGCGTATTTGAAGCCTAGATTTTTAAGATTATCCAAAAATTCAGCCGTAACTTCTAAGCCACCTTCTTTGTAAACATAATCAACCAAAGCACCGATATTTTTCTTTTTAAGGATTTTATTCCACAGATCTTCAGGTACAAAATCGGGCAATATGGACTTTAATATCAAACGTCCAGCCGTTGTGAAAACTATCTTTCCATTTATTCTTGTCTTTATCTTTGCATGGGTTTCTAAAGCACCTGCATCTATGGCTATCATAACCTCATCTATGTTTGCAAAAATCTTATTTGAACCCTTTGCGTTTACCTTTGATAAGGAAAGATAGTAAAGCCCTAAAACCATATCTTGAGATGGAACGGTTACCGCCTTACCAGATGCTGGGAGTAAGATATTCATAGAACTTAACATCAGTACTTTACATTCAGCTATCGCCTCTTGAGATAAGGGAACATGAACAGCCATCTGGTCTCCGTCAAAGTCTGCATTAAAGGCTGAACAAACCAAAGGATGAAGCTGAATAGCCTTACCATCTATCAAAATTGGATGGAAAGCTTGGATGGAAAGCTTATGCAAGGTTGGGGCACGATTTAGCATAACTGGATGGTCTTTAACCACTTCAGATAAACATTCCCAAACCTCATTTGTTTGCATATCTATCATTTTTTTTGCTTGTTTTACCGTTGTCGCGTATCCCTTTTCTTCTAATCTTGCCAAAAGATGGGGCTTAAAAAGCTCGAGTGCCATTTTTTTAGGAAGCCCACATTGGTCCATTCTTAGATTTGGACCAACAACGATAACAGAACGACCAGAGAAATCCACCCTTTTACCAAGTAAATTTTGGCGAAAACGTCCTTGTTTTCCCTTTATGATTTCACTTAAAGATTTTAAAGGTCTTTTGTTTGCTCCCTTAACCGCATTTGCACGTCTGCCATTATCAAAAAGTGCATCTACGGATTCTTGGAGCATTCTCATTTCATTTCTTATGATAATCTCAGGTGCGTCAAGTTCCATCAAACGCTTTAATCTTGAATTTCTATTTATAACCCTTCGGTAAAGGTCATTAACATCAGAAACCGCAAATTTTCCCCCATCAAGCGCCACAAGAGGTCTTAGATCTGGCGGAAGAATGGGCAACATGGTTATCATCATCCATTCGGGTCTGTTTCCGCTATTTAGAAGTGATTCAACTACTTTTAAACGCTTTATTATAGTTTTTTTCTTAGCCTCAGAATTTGTAGCTTGTATCTCTTCTTTTAGGGTGGTTAAAATATCCACTAGATCTAGACTTTCTAACAAATCCCTAACAACTTGTCCACCCATTCTAGCCTTGAAATTTTCTTCCCCATAGCGCTGGATTAGGCTCTGATATTGCTCTTCATTTAAGACATCATACTTTTCAACTTTTTTACTATTTTCATTGTCATAATAGGCATCACCAGAATTTTCAACTATATAAGCTTCATAGTAAAGAACTCTTTCAAGGTCTTTCATCTTTACGCCTAAAAGGGTTCCTATCCTACTTGGAAGGGAGTTTACATACCAAATATGGGCCACAGGGGTTACAAGTTCTATATGTCCCATGCGAGATCGGCGTACTTTTGTGCTAGTTACTTCAACCCCACATTTTTCACACTTAACGCCCTTATAGCGCATTTTTTTATATTTTCCACAAAGACACTCATAATCTCTAATGGGCCCAAAAATCTTAGCACAAAAAAGTCCATCTCGTTCTGGCTTTAGAGTACGATAATTTATAGTTTCAGGCTTTTTAACCTCTCCATAACTCCATGAATGTATTTTTTCTGGACTTGCAAGTTTAAGCTGAAAAGCACTAAAGTCCCTTGGTCTTTTCTCTTCATGTATTTCTATTGGTTCAAGCTTTTTCATTCTCATCCACCTCATCATAAATCTCAACATCTAAAGCCAATGACTTCAACTCATTTGTAAGTACATAAAATGTCTCAGGTATGCCAGTTCTAGGAACATTCTCGCCCCTTGTTAATGCCTTATAAGCTCCAACTCTGCCTTCCACATCATCGGATTTTACCGTTAGCATTTCCCTTAGGGTATGGGCTGCCCCATAGGCTTCTAGGGCCCAAACTTCCATTTCTCCAAATCTCTGACCTCCAAAGAGTGCCTTACCACCAACTGGCTGCTGGGTTACAAGGGAATATGGTCCTGTACTTCTTGCATGAACTTTCTCATCAACTAGGTGATGGAGTTTTAGCATATACATATATCCCACATTTACCCTTTCTTTCATCTTTTCACCAGTTCGTCCATCATAAAGCTCTGTTTTTCCATCAGTTTCGATCTTTGCCATTTCAAAAAGTTTGGCAAATTCTTTCTCATCAACACCCTCGAAAACTGGGGTTGCAAATTTTATACCATTGCTCCAATCCTTTGCGTAGGAAAGCAATTCATCATCGCTTAATTCTTCAACAAAGGTCTTTGCCTTCATAAGCTTCGCAACACCTGCAATATCAGTCATTTTTTGGCGCAAATCCTGTATCCACTGCCCAGTTTTTTGCTCGTAAATTTCTTTTATCTGATCGCCTAATCTTCTTCCAACTAAACCTAAGTGAACCTCCAAAATCTGTCCGATATTCATACGAGATGGAACACCTAGCGGGTTTAGTACCACATCAACAGATTCTCCATCTGCCAAATAAGGCATATCAACTTCTGGAACTATGTTCGATACTATACCCTTATTTCCGTGGCGTCCTGCCATCTTGTCGCCCACTTTTAGCTTCCTCTTAGTTGCCACATAAACCTTTACAAGCTTAACAACTCCACTTGGTAAGATATCATCTTTTTCTATGATATTTAGCTTTTCATCATGAACTTCTTTTAGCTTTTTCTTTTCATTTTGGAAATAATTCTTTAAGCTATCATAATCGTTTTGAACCTCTTTAGAATAGGCTTTTACCAAAGAATTTAGGGCAAATCTATTTACATGAGATAAATCCTCCCTCTCAATCATATCACCTTTTTTATATGGCTTTTGATTTACCTCTTGGTCTTTTTGCAAGGGAGATTTTGACAATAAAGAATTAATTCTAAGCATTTCTTCGCGATCTAACATCAAAAGCTTATCGTGATGTTCCCTATCTAAAATCTCTTTTTCATCCTCATAAGCCTTTATGGCTCGTGGGTCTTTGTCGTAACCTTTTTTAGTGAAAATCTTCACATCAACCACAACGCCTTCCATAGATGCAGATGCATAAAGGGATTTATTTACCACATGTCCAGCTTTTTCTCCAAAAATTGCACGCAATAATCTCTCTTCTGGAGTTGGTTTAACCTCGCCCTTTGGACTTACTTTTCCAACTAGGATCATGCCTGGTTTTATTTCGGTTCCGATTTTTATAATACCACTTTCATCAAGGTGGGCCAAATCTTCCTCTTTTACGTTTGGAATATCTTTAGTTATCTCTTCAACGCCATCTTTAAGTTCTCTAGCTTCAATTTCTTTTTCATAGGTGTGAACACTTGTAAAAGTATCTTCACGTATCATTTTTTCACTTATTACAATGGCATCTTCATAGTTATAACCATTCCAAGGCATAAAGGCGACCATAACATTTTTACCAATGGCAAGTTCACCCTTATCCATACTAGATCCATCTGCTATTACTTGGGCTGCTTCTATTTTTTGACCTTGTTTTACAATGGGGCATTGGGAAAAGGTGGTATTTTGGTTTGTTCTCATATTTTTTTCGATAGAATAATGGTCTATAAAGGCACCATTTTTATCTTCGCCTAAAATATAAATATTTTTACTATCAACCTTTTCTACTATGCCGCCTCTTCTTGCCTTAACTGCTTCCCAAGAATCCCTAGAAACTATGGCTTCAACTCCAGTTCCAACCATTGGGGCAGATGATTTTAAAAGAGGAACCGCTTGACGTTGCATGTTTGAACCCATCAAAGCTCTATTTGCATCATCATGTTCCAAAAATGGAATAAGAGAGGCTGCAACACCTGAAATCATGGCTGAATTTAGATCTATTAGGGAAATTTTTTCTTTCTCAACCAAGACTATCTCACCATCATATCTAGCCTCTATCAAATCCTCAACTATCTCTCTTTTAGTATTTACAACCGTTGATGCGGGGGCGATATATAAACCTTCTTCTTGTGTTGCAGTTAGATAGACTATCTCTTTTGTTATCTTTCCATCTTTAACTTTTCTATATGGAGCCTCCACAAAACCTAGATCATTAACCTTTGCATAGGTTGCTAGGGTATTTATAAGACCAATATTTTGCCCCTCTGGAGTTTCAACCGGACAAATCCTTCCATAATGGGTTGGGTGTACGTCACGAACTTCAAATCCAGCCCTTTCTTTTACCAAACCACCCTCACCTAGGGCTGAAAGTCTTCTTTTGTGGGTAATCTCACTCAAAGGGTTTGTTTGATCCATAAATTGCGACAACTGACCGCCAGTAAAAAACTCTATAACAGAGCCTGTTATCATCTTAGAATTTATAAGATCATGGGGCATAAGCTCTTCTATGCTTCCGCTTAAAGAGGTAAATTTATCTCGAATGGACTTTTGCATCTTAACAAGTCCGGTATGGAGTTCATTTGCTAGCAATTCTCCGATAGATCGGATACGTCTATTTCCCAAGTGGTCCCTATCGTCTATATGACCTTTTCCATTTTTTACTTTTATAAGGTATTTCACGGTCTTAATAATATCTTCATTGGTCATAACGGTTATATATTCGGGCACATCAAGGCTAAGCTTATGATTCATCTTCATACGACCAACCTTGGTTAAATCATACCTTTCAGGGTTGAAAAATAAATCATTTACAAAAGCCTTAGCTGCCTCTTTTGTCACAGGCTCGCCCGGACGCATTACCTTATATATTCTAATATTTGCCAAATCATTTTCATCTTCAATGCCCTCAGTTTGGCGTAAAAGCTTTAAGGTTTCACCATCTGCTATGAATGAATTTATAATAGCATCATCAATTCCTTGGGCTAAATCATTTGCTATTTCTATGCTCTTGCAACCTTGCTCAATGATTTTGACCATTTTGTTTTCATCCATTGCACTCAAGGTATCGTATAGGATTTCTCCACTTTCTTGATCTATAATTGGGGATGCCAAAAATCTATTTACCAAGGTTTCAGTTGGATATTCTATCCATTTCACCCCATCTTCCATAAATTTTTGAGCTTTTTTCTTTGTTAGCCTTTTTCCAGCGCCTAAAAGTAAATTTCCTTTTTCATCTTTTAGATCAAATTCAACCCTATCGCTAAAAAATTCTGGATTAAATTCCATTAAAAATTTATTATCTTTTATATGTAAGTTTATAACTGGATAAAATAATTTTAATATATCTTGTTTACTATATCCTAGCGCTCTAAAAAGTATGGTTATTGGAACTTTTCGGCGTTTATTTATACGCACATAAAGTGTATCTTTAGCATCGTATTCAAAATACAACCAACTACCCCTATCGGGTATGATTTGGGCTGTGTAGATTAGTTTATTTACAACCGTTGAGCTTTCTTCTTCTTTAAAAATAACCCCCGGGCTTCTATGAAGTTGATTTACAACAACACGCTCAACGCCATTGATAATGAAAGATATTCTATCTGTCATTAGGGGAATGTCTCTTATAAATATTGATTGTTCTTTTATGTCTTTAACTCCGGTTTTTTCACCGGTTTTTTCATCTTTTTCCCAAACAATTAGACGTATATTCATTTTTAGATTGACAGCATAAGTCAAACCTCTTTCTATACATTCTCTAATATTATATTTAGCATGACTAACTTCACTACTAACATATTCTAAAGTTAATCTATTTTGTGGATCGTGGATTGGGAAGATTGATTTAAATACCTTCTCGATCCCACTCTCATACTCAGCATTATTTACATCCAAAAAATGTTCATAGCTTTTTTGCTGAAGTTGTAGCATATTTGGTACATCTATTTGTTGAGGAACTTTTGCAAAATCAACCCTAAGTCGATTTCCTGATTTTAAGCTATTTAGCATCTTATTACCCCGTAAAAAAGTTTGAAAGAAATGTGGTTAAATTGCCCTAGGGCAAGAATAGAAATCAAAAAACAAAATGCAAGGGAAAAATCCCTTGCAAAAACTTATTTAAGCTCTGCGGTAGCTCCAGCTTCTTCAAGCTGTTTTTTAGCCTCTTCGGCTTCCTCTTTACTAGCGCCTTCTTTTAGAGTTGTAGGTGCACCCTCAACTGCTTCTTTAGCCTCTTTTAATCCAAGTCCTGTAATAGCACGAACAGCCTTAATAACATTTATCTTCTTAGCTCCTGCTTCTTTTAAGATAACGTCAAATTCAGTCTTCTCTTCAGCTGCCCCACCGGCATCTCCGCCGGCACCACCAGCTACCATAACTGGAGCTGCACTTACACCAAATTTTTCTTCAAATTCTTTTACTAATTCGCTTAATTCTAAAACACTCAAACCAGAGATATACTCTAGTACGTCTTCTTTTGAAATTGCCATTTTCTAATCTCCTAATTTTTATAAATTATTATGAAGCTTCTGCTTCTTTTTTAGCACGTAGTGCATCTAAACCGATTGTAAAGTTTGCAACCGGAGCTTTCCAAACTTGCAATAACATTGCAATAAGCTCATCGCGTGAAGGTAACTTAGCAAGTGCTGCGACTTGGTCAAGACTTACAACTTCTCTGCGGATTAGGGCTGATTTTAGTACAAAGCTTTTGTGGTCTTTTGCAAATTTATCCACAACCTTACAAGCACCAATTTGATCATCTCCCCAAACAAAAATATTTGTATCTTTAAGCTCAATACCTTCAAGATCAGCATTTTGAAAAGCCAAAGAAGCTAAAGTGTTTTTAACAACTCTAACTTTTACTTCGTTTTCCCTTGCTAAATTTCTAAGGGTTTCAAGTTGTCCAACATTCAAACCCTTGTATTCGCATACAACAATAGCGTCGGAATCCTTAAATCCTTCAGATAAAGAACTAACAATCTTTGCTTTTTCTTCTCGTGTCAATTTTTCTCCTTTCCGACCGGTGATTTCAAGCCAAGCTGATTTTCATCAAATTAAGCCTAAGCCTTGGACTATCTCCAATCAAAGATTTAATATTTACATGCAATAGCGTGTAAAATTATTTTATTTCCATTAATTCAAGTGCATCTAAACTTATAGATGGGCTCATAGTTAAAGACAATGCCGCATTTTTAATATATCTTCCCTTTGCAGCCGAGGGCTTTTGTTTATTTATAGCTTGCAAGAAAGCATTGAAGTTTTGAGTAAGTTTTTCTTCGCTAAAGCTAACTTTACCAATTCCTGCATGTATATTTCCTTGCTTATCAACCCTAAAATTTACCTGTCCACCCTTAGCATTTTCAACTGCCTTTGCAACATACATAGTAACTGTTCCGGTTTTTGGGTTTGGCATAAGACCCTTTGGTCCTAAAATTCTTCCTACTTTTCCAACTAATGCCATCATATTTGGAGTTGCTATTAGAACATCAAAATTTATCTCACCCTTTTGGATGCTCTCAACTAGATCATCGCTCCCAACTATCTCAGCTCCAGCCTCTTTAGCTTCATCAGCCTTAGCATCCTTTGCTATTACCGCAACCTTGACGCTTTTTCCAGTTCCTGCTGGAAGCACAACTGAGCCTCTTACCATCTGATCTGCGTGGCGAGGATCAACATTTAGTTTCAATGCTATCTCAACAGTTTCATCAAATTTTGCAGATGCTAAAGTCTTAACGCAAGTTATAGCCTCGCTTGATGAATACGCCTTATCTTCTATCTTACTTTGTAATTCTTTTAATCTTTTTGTAATTTTTGCCATTTTTTTCTCCGCAATTTTTTGCTCCCGCTTCTAGCGGTAAAGGGAATTTAGTCGACTATCTCAACACCCATACTTCTTGCACTTCCAGCAACTATCCTAGCTGCGGCTTCTTTGTCAGTGGTGTTCATATCCACTATCTTCCTATCAACGATTTCTATAACCTGATCTTTGCTTAGTTGTCCAACCTTATTTTTTATGGGATTATCGGTACCCTTTGCAATTCCTGCTGTTTTTTTGATCAAATCGCTCATAGGTGGTTGTTTTGTAACAAAGGTAAAACTTCTATCGGTATAAACGGTGATAACAACAGGAACGTTAAACCCCATCAAATCTTTTGTTTTTTCATTGAAAGCCTTACAAAATTCCATGATATTCACACCCTTTTGACCAAGAGCAGGTCCCACTGGTGGTGATGGATTTGCTTTTCCAGCAGCAATTTGAAGTTTTATCTGCCCATCTACTTTCTTTGCCATTTTATTTCCTTAACTTATACTATTTTTTCCACCTGAGAATACAAAATCTCAACAGGTGTGCTTCTTCCAAATATAGAAACATTTAAGCGTAACTTTCCATGCTCCATATCATATTCTTCCACCAAGCCAGTAAAGTTTGCAAATGGTCCTTCTGTGATTCTAACACTTTCTCCATCTTCAAAAAATATTTTAGGCTTAGGTGCACCTTTTTTCTCAGCTTTTTCTAAAATAAGTGCTATGTCTTTTTCGCTTAGGGGAGTTGGCTTTTTGCTCTCACCGATAAATCTTCCAACCTTAGGCAAAGATTGAATCTTATGCCAAAGGGCTGTATCTAGATCTAGATGCGCAAAAGCGTATCCTGGGTAAAGACTTCTTTCACTAATCTTTTTTTTGCCATTTTTTACTTCAATAACATCCTCGGTAGGAACAATAACCTCTTTGAGTTGCTCTTCTATACCATTATCACGAACCAAAGTTTCAATGGCATTTTTAACACTCATTTCACTACCGGCGTATGTTTGAATTGCGTACCATTTGTGTGCCATAATCGACCTATATTATACTTGATAGTGAAAATGACATGATAACGTCAATCAAAGCTAGAAACAATGATATAACAGCTACCACAACAAAAACTGAGATAAAAGCATTTCTTATCTGATCTTTTGTTGGAAAGATAACCTTACCAAGCTCTAAGCGTGAATGTTTGATATAACTGACTAATTTTTCCATGAATTTAACCTTTAGTGGCAGGGCAAGAGGGACTCGAACCCCCAACCATCGGATTTGGAATCCGGCGCTCTACCAA
>PDWI01003257.1_pt1 | contig 23054 bp, 20 predicted proteins | sample 1430891 | NCBI WGS metagenome assembly PDWI01 (sample SAMN01162508, study PRJNA174530) | Oral metagenome, whole genome shotgun sequencing project. | biome: Marine environment; feature: Marine mammal; material: Swab sample of the gingival sulcus; isolation source: swab sample of gingival sulcus... | reverse complement strand
TGAGAAAAATCAATCTATCTGAAACATTACCTTCAGATAGATTTAGGTTATGAGGCAACCACAACTCTTCGAGTAGATTTTATATTGACGCAACAGGGAGGGCCTCCGGAGCAATCTTTTCACCGGACCACACCTCCGGCCCAACGGCCGGCGCAAGCGCGAGCTCGGCCATTGAGCCGTCGCCAAAAAAATCCCCCAGAAACAAAACATGCCATACACCTGCCATTGAAAAATCCTTTTACCCATGAGATAATAATGAAAAAGAAGGGCACAATGTCCCTTAATTTTCAGGCTGTCTTCGGCCTGTTTTCAGCCTAAAGAGGGCAACATGGAAATAAAAAGAGACGAGTACTTAGAAAAACTGATACACCGGATGCATAACGGAATGATAAAAGTTATAACCGGAATCAGGAGAAGCGGTAAATCTTATCTTATTTTCAGACTTTTTAAGGATTATTTACTTAACAATATTGACGAAGAGCATATTATTTCAATTGAACTGGATAGAATCGAGAACAAAGAGCTCCGGCAGCCGGAAAGAATATGGGAACATATAAACTCGCTGATAAATGATGATAAGCCCTATTATATTTTAATTGACGAAGTGCAGATGCTGGAGAATTTTGAAGAGGTATTAAATTCTCTTTTGCGGATGCAGAATGTCGATGTATACGTAACTGGCAGTAATTCAAAATTTTTATCGCGGGATGTTATTACCGAGTTCCGCGGCCGGGGCGATGAGGTTCATATTTACCCGCTGAGTTTTAAGGAATATATGAGTGTTTATCCCGGCAACAGGTATGAAGGCTGGGCGGAGTATGTTTCGTACGGCGGTTTACCGCTTATATGCTCCATGAAAACAGAAGAGCAAAAGATCAACTATTTAACAAGCCTGTTTCAGGAAACATATATAAAGGATATAATTGAAAGAAACAGAATTGAAAAAATTGCCGAATTGAATGATTTAATCAACGTTCTGGCTTCTTCGGCAGGTTCACTTAATAATCCGTCAAAAATTCACGCAACATTCAAAACCTCGACAAGATCGGATATAAGCCTGAATACAATTAATAACTATATTGAACATCTTAAAAACGCCTTTATTATAAGCGAAGCGCATCGGTATGATGTAAAGGGCAGAAAATATATCGGCACACCGCTTAAATATTATTTTGAAGATGTGGGCCTGCGAAACGCGCGGCTGGGCTTCAGGCAAACTGAAGAAACTCATATCATGGAAAACATAATTTTTAATGAGCTGAAACGGAAAGGTTATAGTGTTGATGTTGGAATGATTACAAAGCGGGTTATTAATAATACAGGCAAACAGGAAAAAAGACAGTTGGAGATTGATTTTATAGCTAATCTCGGCAGCAAGCGGTACTATATTCAATCCGCATTACATATACCGGACGAAGAAAAGGAAAAACAGGAAAAAGCCTCTCTCCTGGCTGTTCATGATTCTTTTAAAAAAATAATTTTGGTAAAAGATGTCATAACCCCAAGTCGTGATAAAAACGGTATTCTTACAATGAGTATCTATGACTTTTTGCTTAAAGAAAACAGCCTGGAATTATAGGGGATTTCAAGGGATTCCAGGGAGACTCTGTTTTGCAGATTTTGCGGCGTTGTGCAGCGTTGTGCAGCCCCCCTCCGCTGCTTCATTCCCCCTGCCCCTTCAGTGTACACTTCCAGGCATGATAAAGACCAACTACCACACCCATAACCAGCTCTGCGACGGCAAGGGCCCCATATCCGAATACATCCAGGCCGCCAAAGACAAAGGCTTTACAGCCCTCGGCTTCTCCTCCCACGCACCCCTTCCCGTCGAAAACGACTGGACCCTCAACGAAGAACGTCTGCAGATCTACCTAAGCGAACTCCGGCAGCAGAAAATCCGCCACGCCTCCGAACTGCAAATCTACACCGGACTCGAAATAGACTACATCCCCGGCAGCCAAACCCCCGCCGATCCCAAATACAAAAACATGGGACTCGACTTCTCCATCGGTTCCGTGCACTCCACCTCCCCCCTGGACATCAACCCCGAATACCGCTGTGTCGACGGACCCGTGGAAGATCTGGAATGGCTCTTCCGGGAAATCCACGGCGGTTCCTTTGAAAACCTCAGCGAAACCTACTACACCCGCGTCGCCGAACTGGTGCGCATCGGCGGCTTCAGCATCCTCGGCCATCTGGACCTTATCAAAAAACGCAACCGCGGCAATCAGTGGTTCCGCGAAAGCGCCCCCTGGTACGAACGCCACATCAGCACCGTACTCGGCGCCATCGCCAAAAGCGGCGTCATAGTGGAAGTCAACACCGGCGGCATTGCCCGGGGCGCCATCGACACCGTCTACCCCTCTCCCTGGATCATCGCCCGGGCCGTCAAACTCGGCATCCCCTTCACCATCAGCGCGGACGCCCACCGTTCACAGGACATCGACTGCTATTTCGACGAATCGGCCGCCATACTCCGGGAAAACGGCTGCAGGGAAATCCATGTTCTTCTGGACGGCCGCTGGACCACCACCCCTCTTTAATTTTTGCTCAATTTATTTTGGCGGAGTCCCGGTAACGGCCTTCCTGCCGCACGGCCGTCACCGGGCCGGGCTGTACGGGGCTGCGGCTTCCGCCTCCGGTCCGTCCCTGCCGCTCCGGACGCCTGCGGCCCCCTCCCATCCCTCTCCGATCTCCGGTATACTTAAACCTTATGGCACGCAGCGTGGTAAAATTCGGCGGCTCCAACTTCAAAACCGCCGCAGACATGGGCAAAATCCTTGAAGCTGTCCGGCTCTATCCCGAACCTCCGGTTATCGTTGTATCCGCCTTCTACGGCATAACCAACGAACTCATAGCCGTAATGGATTCCGACCAGGGCGGAGAAGAAGAAATCCAAAAGGTTATACAGCACCTCAAGGAAATGAAAAGGGAATCACTGGAAAACTTCATAGACCGGCCTGAAGAGCGCGAAAAAGTCTACCTCCGCCTGCGGGAACGTCTGGACAGCCTGGCCAAAGTTCTTCTGGGAACCCGCTACATAGGAGAAGTACCGCCCTTCATCCGCGACCGCATTCTCAGCTTCGGCGAACGCTTAAGCTCCCTTATTGTCAGTTCCGTTCTGGAATACCACGGCATACCCGCCCGGGAGTTCCTTCCGGAAGACATAGGACTGGTCACCGACGGCGAAGAAGGAACCGCCACCGTTAACTTCAGCGCTTCGGAAGAACCGGTAGCCGCGTCGCTGCCCGCAGACACCGTCTGCGTTATTCCCGGTTTCTACGGCATCAGCCCCGACGGCCGCATTACCCTTCTGGGGCGCGGCGGCAGCGACTACTCGGCCGCGGCCATAGCCCGCTGCATCAGGGCCGAGTCTCTCGACGTCTGGAAAGACGTCGGCGGCTACCTCTCAGCCGATCCCAAAATCATCAAAAACCCCATCCGCATAGAACGGCTCGGCTACAGCGAAGCCGCCGAGCTTTCCTACTTCGGCGCCCGCATACTCCACCCCCGTACCGTGGAACCCCTGGAGAGTCTGAAAATCCCCATCCGAATCTTTAACATAGACAACAGGAAAAACGGACTGAACAGCCTTTCTGTCATCGGAGCCGACAGCGACACACCCAAAGGCCCCAAAAGTGTTACCTACACCGACAACTTCGCCGTCATTACCCTGGCCGGCCCCGGCGTCGGCATCAAACCCGGCATTCTGGCCCGGGTTACCAGCGCCCTGGACAAGTCGGGAATCAACATCAAATCCGTGGTAACCAGTCAGACCGCCATCAATATCTACCTCAGCGAACCCGACATGGAGCGCACCGATGCGCTTATCCGCTCCCTCAAGCTCTCCGCCGTCAGCCACATTATCCCCCGGAAGAACCTGTCCGTTGTGGCGCTGGTGGGAGACGGTCTGGGAGAAGCCCCGCAAATAGCCGAAGGCATAATAGAAGCCCTCGACAAACACGGAGTAAGTTTTACAATATTCTCGGTAGGAGCCTCCGATGCCGCCGCCTACGCGGTTATTCCCAGGGATCAGCGCTCCCGGGCCGTAGCGGCCCTGCACAACCGTTATTTTGAATAAAAATCAGGAGATAAAAATGGCAGCACTTACAACCGAAACCCTCTGGAAAGACGGCATGGCCTTCGAAAACACAGCCAACGGCCACACCTTTATGGTCGATGCCGCTGACAAATTCGGCGGCCGGGACACAGGCCCCCGGCCCAAAACTCTTATGCTGAACGCTCTGGCCGGCTGCACCGGCATGGACGTAATATCCATACTGCGCAAAATGAAACAGGAATTCACCTGGTTCAACATCAAGGCAGACGGCAGCCTGGGAAAAACACATCCCAAAGTCTACACAGACATCCATCTAACCTTTCAGTTCAAAAAGGCCGACAATCTGGACGATAAAAAAGTCCGCAAAGCCATAACACTCTCCCAGGACAGCTACTGCGGAGTAGCGGCCATGCTGAAAAAAGCCTGCCCCGTAACATGGGAAGTTGAATACCTCGATTAAACGCGGCCTTTAACCAGAGCCGGCCCTTCCCTGCTTCCGGAGCCCGGCACAGCTTCCGGAGCCCGGCACAGCTTCCAGAGCCCGGCACAACTTCCAGAGCCCGGCACAGCTTCCAGAGCCGGCCCTTCCCTGCTTCCAAAACCCGGCGCAGCTTCCAGAACCCGGCACGCCTCCGGAACCCGGCGCAGCTTCCAGAGCCCCGGCGCAGCTTCGGAGCCGGCCCTTCCCTGCTTTCGGAGCCCGGCGCAACGTCCAAAGCCCGGCGCAGCTTCCAGAACCCGGCACGCCGTCCAAAGCCCGGCGCAGCTTCGGCTTTATCCGGCCGCCTTACAGTTTAAACCGGCTCACTTCCTCTGAAAGATTTTTAATACTGCTGTTGTTTTGCTGAGTCAGGCTGTTCACTTCCTGTACGGCATTGTTTATCTCTATGGCGCCGGCTGCAATTTCATTCATCCGGTCGGTAATAACACGGGAAAGCTGATCAATATTACGCATTTCCACGGCAACCTCTTCACCGCCCGCAAGCATTTCCGCCGAGCCGTTTTTTACTTCCGTTGTAACCGTATTAATACTCTGTATGGCCGTAAGCACTTCCCTGCTGCCGGATTCCTGTTCCTTCATTACTTCCATAACATTCAGGCTCATTTTCTTTACATCGTTTGCGACACTGAAAATTATCTCGAATTTTTCGCCAACCTGTTTAGACACACCGGCAAGTAATTCAATTTCTCCTCTCAAATTCTTAAGTGTGTCGGTAATGGTTTTACCCTGCTCGCTGGATTCCTCCGCAAGCTTGCGGATTTCATTGGCAACAACAGCAAAACCCTTCCCTGAATCTCCGGCGTGGGCAGCTTCAATGGCGGCGTTCATTGCCAGCAGGTTTGTCTGACTGGCAATATTCTCAATAATACTGGAAGCTTCCAGAAGTCCGCCCGACTCTTCCGTAATTTTCTGTGTTATGTCTTTTGCGTTGTTGATTGTTTCTTTGCCTTCATCCGTTGCAGAGGCCAGCTCCTTTATGAACTTATTTGTTCTGGCCAGCGTCTGGGTTACCTTTCCAATATTGACAACCATTTCTTCAATGGAAGAGGAAGACTCTTCAACACTTGCCGCCTGATTTTCAATACTGTTATTCAGCTGACTGATTGTACGGATAATTTCTTCCATTGTCGCGGAAGTTTCCGTTACACCTGAATGCTGACTGAGTATCTGCTGCTTTACCGAATCAATATTCTCGCTGATCAGATGAATGGAACTGGCGGTTTCAGCCATATTCGAGGAAAGCTCTTCACTGATAGAGCGCATATCATCCGCGTCTTTTGCCACAACCCTGATAGAACTGCCCACCTTCTCAAAGGTTCTGTTAAAATATCCGGAAAGCTGCGCAAATTCATCACTGCCTTTAGTTGACAGCCGGCCGGTGTAATCCATATTGGAAACATTCTCAAGTACCGTATTAATAGTCTTAATCGGCCTGACAATGCGCCGGGCAAAGAACGAGGCAATAAATATAAACACAGGCAATGAAATACAGGCAATAATAATCATTGTAGTTAAAAGCCTGTAAAAATCACCTAAAACTTCCTGCTCCTCCATAAACGCAATTAATTTCCAGTCAAGACCCGGAATTGTATACGTATCACTGAGCCATTTTTTATTGTTGATTGTAACCCGGCCGGTACTTTTGCCGGTATTCAGCAGCGCGGCAAAATCCTGGACGCCGGTTTCATCCATCTTTTTAAAATTAAATTCCGGATTGTGCGGATCCGCTAAAATGGTTCCGTCACCCTGAACAAGCATAACATAACCGCTGCGGCCTATTTTAAGCTCCGCCAGCATACCGGTCAGCATATCCAAAGTTGTCTCAATGCTGACATTCCCAATATGCGTGTTGTCATATGAATCCACACTGTGAGAAAGACAGACAACAACACTGCCCACCGTAGACAAATAGGCCTTTGTAACAACAGCGTTACCCGGATCCTCTGAAGCCGCAATATACCAGGAACGCTTACGGGGATCGAAACCGGCAGGCATAGCCTCTTCAAAACTGCTTGTAAAACCGCCCCATTTTGTCCCCATATACACTTCAACATAATCAGGAAAACTCGAATAAACCCGTTGAAACAACGTCCTTAAATTCTTTTCCACAGGACTCTTGGCAACATCACTAACCTTAATGCTTCCATCACTGTTTATATAGGAATTAAGCGATTCGTCCGCTTCCCGGCAGTACGGATGCTCCGAAAGCAGATTAAGCATGTTGGCCGTCGTGCCGATAAGCAAGTCCACCTTACTTTCAATCAGTTTCATATGGCTTTCTGCGTTCTTGTAAAAGTTATCAACGTTGGATTTATACACCTGGCAGCCGACAAAAACAGAAACCAGCACCGCAAGTGTCAAAATAACGCAGAAAAACAGCAAACCCAGCTTCCTGCCAATGGAAAAACGCATTCTCGTCTTATCGGACGGGGTCGGACTCTCTGTTGTACTCATGCTGTAAAATTCCCCCTAACAAAAGCCGCTCCGGCTGCCTCCCCGGCAACACCCGCAAACCTTTTCAAGAGTATAACGCAAATATTTGCATTAACAAAACTTTTTCCATGAATAAGAAAAAAATATCCCAAAAAGCCCACCCCCTCCGGCAGCCTTTGTCTGCCAGATTTCACCAAATATGAGCAACAAACAGTTTTGAGGTGAATATATTTACCTCAACAGCCTTTGAGCCTCATATTTTTCTGAATATTGACGTCAAATGTCTTTGTTGTTATTATTTATATAATTATTAACATCAATACAGGTGTGAGGTAAGGTATGGAGCTCCGTTTTGAAAACGCAGTTAGCTACCATTACAACAAATTCCCGCCATCCGTTTTAAATTATAATCAATTTGTAGATCCGCTATTAAAAGCAACTGACGCTGTAGCCCGTTATGATCAAATGCTTAAAAACATGCACAACAACGAGATATTACTCGCGCCTTTACGAAACCAGGAAGCCGTAATCTCTTCAAGAATGGAAGGGACCGTAACTACCATGGATGAAATTCTGAAATATGAGGCCGACCATGGCAAAAAAAGCGGAGAGAAGGCTGGTGTAAGGTCTGAAGTTATTGAAACCGTTCTCTATCAACGCGCATTAAAGGCCGCCCAAAAAGCAATGGAAGAGGGGTATCCATTGTCTTTGTCTCTTGTCAAAGGTCTTCATCAGAAGCTTTTATCTTTTGGGCGGGGTGCCGCAAAATCGCCGGGAGAGCTCAAAAGTGAGCAAAATTATCTGGCGGACAAAGTGAAGAAAGAGATATTGTTTATCCCCATTTCTCCAGAGAAGCTGCAAGATGGACTGGATAACTTGTTTGAGTATATTGAGCAAAGCTCACATCCAGCGCTGATCAAAACAGGAATTACTCATATTGAGTTTGAAGCATTACATCCGTTCAAAGACGGTAATGGGCGTATTGGCCGCATGCTGATTACCTTAATGCTCTGGGCTTCCGGCACAATATCCGCTCCGCATTTTTATATAAGCGGCTACCTTGAGGAGCATAAAGAAATATATATGGATAGAATGAGAAGAGTCTCCGCCTGTGGAGAATGGGATAACTGGTGTTCTTTTTTTCTGACAGCTGTTGAACAGCAGGCTGTCAGGAACCTTTCTATTGCGGAAAATATACAATCTCTTTATGAAGAAATGAAAACCGTTTTCTCGGAGACCCTCTCTTCTAAATGGAGTGTTAATGCTCTGGATTTTATTTTCACAAATCCGGTATTCAGAAACAACACATTTACAAATCAAAGCGGCATTCCCTCTAAAAGTGCTGCAAGATTTACAAGAGTTTTATTGAATAAAGGTCTTATAACAACTGTCGAAGAAGCCGCAGGAAGAAAACCCGCTCTCTATTCTTTTGAGCCTTTAATGGAACTTGTCAGAGTGTGAACCACCGGTTTCCAAAAGCAGAATTCAGGTCAATACTGTTACTGTACAGGCTGATAGTGCTTCAACTTAAATTATGTCGAGGCTAAACATTCACGTCCCAGCTGATGCATATAATCTTTTGTCGAATCATAAAGGCCTTTGTAAATATCAAATAACTTATTATATATCCGTACATTCTCTAACCGGGGAATAACAGGTTTTTCATTCCAGCAAATAACACGTTCAAAAGCTTTTTTATAGCTGTCATAAGCACCAACAGCCAGGCCTGCACAAATGGCTGCGCCAACAGCAGATTGTTCCTTCATTCTTGACGTATAAATTTTGGCGTTGAGAATATCCGCTTGCATTTGCAGCCATACTTTACTTTGAGCGCCGCCTCCGGAAGCAACAAAACAATCAATTTTTTGACATAAATCCTGCTCTAACACATCTTTACAGTCTCTTAACGAAAAAACAACACCTTCCATTACTGCCCGGAAAAAATGATACTTCGTATGCCCAATAGTTGTTCCAAACAAAAGCCCCCGCGCATCAGGATCCATATGTGGAGTACGATCCCCGGTAATATACGGCAAAAAAACAAGACCATTGGCTCCGGCAGGAAGCGCCTTTACCTTTTTGTCTATATCTGAATAAGATTCCTCCGGGGCTATGGTATTTCGTATCCATTTAAGAGATAAACCTGCAGCTAATGACGCGCCCATATAATAGGATTTATCTTCAACAAAAGAAAAACAGTGACTGCTTAGTTTATAGTCATATACAGGAGAATCAAGTGGCATCAGAATTTGCCCGCCCGTTCCTATTGTTACCAATGCCGTTCCTGGTTCATTAACACCGTTACCCAAGGCCTGCATAACTTGATCTGCACCGCCATAAGCAACAGGAATTCCCTCTTGCAGGCCAAGCTCTTTGGCTGCAATCGCTGTTAAATTACCTGCAACAGTTTCCGGATTTCCAAGCAGAGGAAAAACATCCATCGGAAGATCAAGTCCTGTAATAATTTCAGAAGACCATTTATTTGTATTACAATCTAAAGCGGTGGTACTGGCAGCATCCGTTATTTCGGAAGCAATGATTCCTGTCATTTTATACCGGACAAAATCTTTTGGAAGTATAACCTGCTCTGTTTCTGCAAAAAATGCCGGTTCATGCTTTTTCATCCAAAGTAAAGAGGGAAGCATAAATCCAGTAGCAACGGGGCTGCGAACAAGTTGTACCAGTCTTTTTTTTCCTATCGCCTTCTCTATTTCCAGAACTTCATTTTTTGACCGCTGATCACACCATAAAATGGCTTTTCTCACAACGGTTCCATTACGTCTGAGCGGAACCAGTCCATGCATTTGTCCGGAAAAACCAATGCTGATAATATCTTCTTTGACAATGGAACTACTGACAAATATTTCATGGACACAGTATTTTACAGCATTCCACCAATCTTCAGGCTCCTGTTCCGCCCACCCTTCATGCGGAATATCAAACGAGTATTCTTTTTGACCAATTGCAAGAATATGACCATCCAAATCAATTACTACAGCTCTTGTACTTGAAGTTCCAATATCAATACCCATTAAACATTTCATATTCTTTACCTGATTATTCATACTCCCAGCAATTGTTCCGCGTGCTTTACTATGGCAAAAGAATCAAGACCAAATGTCTTCAAAGTATAATCCAGTGTTCCTGTAATTCCAAATTTTTCCGGAAAACCCATTCGGACAAAAGGAACTCCAATACCATTTTCTGCCAAAACTTCAGATACAGCAGAGCCTAATCCGCCGCGGCGGTTATGATTTTCCACCGTAAGAATTGCTTTTGTTTCCTGCGCGGAAGAAATAATCAACTCTGAATCAATCGGCTGAATTGTAAACATATCAACAACCCGTGCCTGTATACCTTTTTCTTTCAAAATATCAGCCGCTTTCATTGCTTCAGAAACCATAACGGGGCCTTCGGCAATAATGGTTATATCCTTTCCCGGTATTACAACCTTGCCTTTTCCAATAGAAAAAAGCTCATCTCCAGAATAAATTTTCTGCTTTGTTTTCCTGAATATCCGAATATAAAACATTCCATCCGTTCTGATTATTTCAGGTAATATCTGCCTCAACATTACTTCATCTGTTATATCAAGAATAACAATACCTGTTATGCTTCGCATAATACCAATATCTTCCAGCCCCATGTGTGTGCCGCCATTTGGGCAATTAATTAAACCTGGGTCTGAACCAATCATTTTAATATTCTGCCTGTTGTAACACCCGGCCATAAACACCTGATCAACAGCCCGACGACCGGCAAAAGAAGCAAATGAATGAGTTACAGGTATAAAACCCTCCAGGGAAAATCCTCCGGCCACACCTATCATGTTTGCTTCCTGAATACCTGTATTAATAAACCTTTCAGGAAACTTTTCCGCAAACTTTTTCATCCCGGAAGAATTCATTAAATCAGAATCAAGAACAACTAACCGGGAATCATCTTTGGCAATGCCGCAAAGAATATCACACAGAACTTCCCTTAACATTTGAGAACTGTTCATCATTTGCATCAATCTCAAAGCTCCTTTACAAGATTATCAATTCTTTGCTGAATTTCTTTCACGGCAGACGCCGTTTCATCCGGAGATATTTTGACATGATGTATTCCCGTATGCCCTTCAGTTTTACTCCATCCCTTTCCTTTTACCGTATCAAGAACTATCATAACCGGCGCGTCTTTACTGCGTTTAGCCGCCTGAACGGCCTGAGAAATTGCGTTAACATCATGTCCGTCAACAGTAACAGCACTCCAGCCAAAACTTGTAAATTTTGCACGGAGATCCCCCAGGCCGCAGATTTCATCTGTATAACCGTCCAACTGCTGATGATTGTAATCAATAAAACCAATAAGGTTGTTTAATTTATGCTGAGCCGCAAATAAAGCAAATTCCCAAACCTGCCCTTCATCGCATTCTCCGTCCCCAAAAACAACAAAAACTTTTGAGTTATTGCCTTTTAATCGCAGTCCCATAGCCATACCGGCCGCAATAGATCCGCCCTGGCCAAGAGAACCGGTACTGACATCAATACCTGTGGTATCAAACATGTTACAGTGACTCGGTAAATTGGACCCATTCTGATTTAATGTTGACAGTTCTTCCACTGGAAAGAAACCCTTTAAGGCCAAAGCGGAATACAAAGCCGGTCCGCAATGCCCTTTTGACAACACAACTCTGCTTCGATACTCTTTTTGGGGATCTGCTGAATCATAATCCATTTCAGCGCCGTAAAGAACCGCCAGTAACTCCGCTATGGAAAGAACACCTCCAACGTGTCCGCCTCCAGCAGAACCCATGGCAATAATGCTATGTTTACGAATCTCTTCCGCAAATATTTTTAGTTCATTTTTTTTCACGCAACCAGCCTCCCGACAGGAGATATACCTTTTTTACCCCAGAAGTATATATTCAATAAAGCACGGAATTACTTATTATTCCTGGTTACAAAGACATCTGCAGTTACAGCTCCAATTATTAACAAACCAGTGGCAACCTGCTGATAATAAGTAGCAACACTCAGCATATTAAGAGCATTACTGATAAGTCCTATAATTAAAGCACCAACAAAAACATTTGGTATTTTACCTCTGCCACCAAAGAAACTTGCACCACCTATAATAACTGATGCTATGGCAAATGTTTCTTGTCCGGAACCCGCCATGGGTTCAGCAGAACCAATACGTGCCAATTGAACAGCCCCGGCCATTCCTGCGCAAATACCTGATATCATAAAAACCATTAATGTATGTAATTTAACGTCTATTCCGGAAAACCATGCAGCCTCTTTACTGCCGCCAATTGAATAAAAATTTCTACCCATCACAGATTTTTCAGTAATAAACCATAAAATGGCCCCAACTAATACGGCCCAAAAAACAGGCATAGGAAACCAGCCGCCAATCATGCCTCCAAAAATTGTCTTATAACTCTGAGGAAATCCAAAAACCGGAATTGCATTTGAAACAATAAGAGTCAGACCGCGAAAAATGGAATTGGTTCCCAACGTTATTACAAACGGATGCAATCCGGTAAAATTAATGAGTGTTCCATTAATAAAACCCAAAAGCGCCCCAAAAGCAACACTACCCAGCAAGACGGCCAATACAGGATCAAGACCAATCACCATCAGTTTTGCAGTTATCATACCCGTAAAAGCAAGAACCGAACCTACAGACAGATCAATTCCCGCAATGAGGATGGCAAAAAATTCACCAAAGGATATTAGCATTGTTGTTGAACTTTGAATGACAATTTGTACAAGATTATTGATTGAATGAAATTGTGAAGGGGCAATAAAACTTACAAGAACAATCATTACGGTAAAAATTATGAATGTCCCAAACCGTGCCCAGATATCTGTAAAATTCAATTTTCTGCGTTCCATATCATCTGTTACCTTTTGTCGCGGCTTTCATTATTTTTTCTTCTGTAGCCTCTTCAGCCGTAAACGAGTCAATGATTCTACCTTCTCCCATTACAAGAATTCTGTCACACACAGATAATAATTCAGGCAATTCTGAAGAAACCATAATTAGACTTTTTCCCTGATTAGCCAGCTCTCTCATAATTTTATAAATTTCATCTTTTGCACCGACATCAATACCCCGAGTCGGTTCATCAAAAAAAAATATATTTGACTTTGCTGCCAGCCATTTTGCAATAATAACTTTTTGCTGATTTCCTCCTGAAAGTTGAGTAACCATCTGAGCAACAGAAGTACACTTTACATTTACTTGATTAGTATAACTCTCAGCATTATTGTATTCGAATTTTTTGTTTATCAGACCGCATAATCCAAATAGCTTTGATTCTTTTAAGCGGCCAGGTAATGCAATATTCTGCCAAATCTGCCAGTTGGGAGCGAATCCACTTTCTCTACGGTTTTCCGTTATCATACCTATTCCATTTCTTAATGAAAAAAACGGAGAAATAATATTAAGTTCTTCTCCATCGAGAAAAACTGTACCTTCAGACATTTTTTCTGCACCAAACAGCACATTCAACAACTCTGTCCGACCAGCACCCACCAAACCTGAAAAGCCCAGAATTTCGCCGGCATGAAGATCAAAGCTGACATTCGTTATTTTATTATCACTCCTGCAGATATTTTTGGCCGAAAAAACAACACGGTCAGTACAATGTGATTTTTCCTTGTTATAGTATTTTTTTAATAACCCCCTGCCAACCATTGAGGAAACAATTTCATCTGTCGTAATATCATCAATTAAATCAGTTCTAACAGTTCTACCATCTTTAATAACAGTAATACGATCACCAATTAAAGATAACTCATGAATTTTATGAGAGATATATATAACACTGACACCTTTATCTTTCAAATCATGTATTATTTTAAATAAAGATTCCACCTCTTCCGTATTCAAGGAAGAAGTGGGTTCATCCATCACTATTACTTTCGAATTTGCCACTAATGCTTTAGCAATCTCTACTTGTTGTTTTTGTGAAATTGATAATTTCTCAACCATCATCCGAGGGGATAAATGTCCAAGACCAACCCGTTCCATTACTTTTAGAGCAGCTTGTTCTATTTGCTGATAATCAACACAGGAAATACCCATTCGTTTTTTTCGCGGCAGTTTGCCCATAAACAAATTTTCCTGAATGGAAAGATTATCAACAAGACTTAACTCCTGAAAAATAACCGCGATTCCTTCATTCTGAGAAACTTTAGGGGTAAGCGATTCAAATTTGTTACCATTAACAATTATTTCGCCTTTAGTAGGAGAATAAACACCGCTTAATATCTTGATTAACGTTGATTTTCCGGCACCATTCTCGCCTACCAGGACATGAACTTCTCCCCTCTTAAGATCAAAGTTAATATTATCCAGGGCAACAACCCCAGGAAATTCTTTTCTGATGTTGTGCATCTCTACTATGGAATCCACGTTCTGATCTCCAAACAGAGACAGTCAGACTGTCTCTGTTTTAATTTATTCATTATAAATCATCTTTTGTCACAAGACCTGCACTTACAAGTTTATTTACCGGCTGATAATCAGGTGATCCGGTTTCTCCGGCAGCAATTGCATCAAGCAAAATATTGAAACAGGTAATTCCAATATCCGCAGGACTCTGGCATACAGCTACCATTTCTCCTGCTTTTATGGCCATTCTGGTTTCATCAGAAGCATCCGTTCCAATGCAGATAATCTCACCAAGTTTTCCAGTGTTTTTGATTGCCTGAAGCACACCTAAAGCCATGGTATTATTTGCAATATAGAAAGCTTTAAGATCCGGTGTTTTGGCAATAATATTAGTAGCAACATTTAAAGCTTTCTGACGGTCCCAATCTGCCGGCTGGCTGTCACTTATAACAAACCCTGTTCCCTTAAGCGCCTCAGTGAATCCACCGCAGCGCAGTTCACTTGAAAGATCCCCGGCACGTCCTTCAATTATTGCAACCTTTCCGCCTTCAGGAAGTGTGTTAACAAGATATTCTCCCGCCATTTTTCCCACTTTATGGTTGTCGCTTGTAGCAAAACCAATAATATATCCGCCTGCATCTTTTAAAGCTTTTTCATCAAATTTTGCATCAATATTTACAACAGGAATACCTTTCTTATTAGCAGCAACAACACCAGAGATACAATTAGTAGCTGTAATGGGAGCAACACCTATTCCATCATATTTCCCGCTGTTAACAACATCTTCAAGCTTTTTCAATTGCCCTGCAATATCAGCTTCTGACTGGACAGCAAAAATATCACAATGGATTCCCTTTTTTGAAGCATCATCTTTAATACCGTCAGCCATTGCCACCCAAAAAGGATCCGCAAGTGTTTTTAAGACAATTGCCACCTTAACCTCTCCATCCTCTTTTTGAGTTGTGGAGCCGGATTCAGATGCTCCCCCGGCAAAAAGCATACCTGTACAAAGAAACAATCCAAGAAGAAATACACTGATTTTTTTCATGATTAACCCTCCTATTGGTCAAACAATTAATCATTTATAGTGTTTAACACACTACTTTTATCTTAATTAAATGTTCTACGTACAAAATCCAAAGATTTTTTCATTCTTTCAGTTCTCGCTTTTTGAGAAACATCTTCATACAAATTTCTCCAAATACGCAGATCGTTTCCAACAGCTCCTCCCTGTGCAATAAAGGATTCAATTACATAACGGCCCGAAAAATTAATTTTCTTTAAAGCTTCCGCAATAGCCGCCCATGGAATAGAATTTCCGGTTCCCGGCAATTTTCGGGTATTCTCGCATAAATGCAGATGCACCAGGTAATTGCCAATTTTTCTAATTGCTTCAGGAATACTGTCTTCTTCTATGTTCGCATGAAAAATATCTAATAATAATTTTGCATTAGGCGAATCAACCTCCTGCACAAAAGCAATACCTTCATCAGCACTGTTTACAATAAACTGTTCAAAGCGGTTTACCATTTCAACGGTATACAAAATACCATATTCTTCTGCAACTTTTATAACTTCCTTCACAGAAGAAACACCTCTTTTCCAATAATCCTTTTTATCCTGCGGGGTAATTTCATGGTCATACATATAAGGCCATGATGAATACAAGATCCCGCTTAGAATTTTACCGCCCATATAATGAACAGCCTCAAGCATTCTCTTAGACCAATCTATACCTGCCTGCCGTATTGACGAATCAGGACTGCCATGTCCTTTGACTTTGGAAAACCAATACAAAAACTTAAATCCATACCCAAATCTTCAGCAACATGTCTCAGGTCATTCATTTTTCGCTTATCCAGATTTACCATATATTCCGGAGGCGTTATTTCAAGGTTATCAAAGCCAATAGAAGCAGCCCACTTTAAACGCTCATGAAGATCGACATCCCACTGATCGCCCATAAATGCGTAATGAACTCCTATCAGATTTTCCATAACCGCATCCTTTTTTACGTATTATTACCGTTTTTTGCAATTTCACATTTTTTAATCAGAATAATATGACATCAACCATATGTCAAGAAAATACTAACACTTATTAATTTACTATAAAATAAATACTTAGGTGCAAACTAAGGAAAATTCTTTATTTCTGTTGTTTTTTCTTCTTTTCCGTTATTTATTTACTTCTAATGGAACTCACGGGAGAGTATAAAAGACAATCCTTGATAATAACCTCCTGGGGGAAAATAACAATTTACCTATATTTGAATTATCTAAATATATAAAAATGCGTTATGTTGCCATTTAAGATTCTGTTATATATAATACTTTTATATCCATATTTACAGGGGAAAATTTTATGGCACGCAGTTCAATCTTCCAAGAAGAACGCAAGCGGGAAATCCTTCAAATATTAATGGAAAAAAAGAGAATAAACATCACAGACATGTGCCAGGAATTTCATATTTCCCCCTCTACCGCCCGCAATGATCTCAAAGAACTTGAAAAGAACGGAATTATAAAAAGAACTCATGGAGGAGCTCTATTACAAAAAAAAACTGAAACTGAAATTCCGTCAACAGAAAACGAACAGGCTATGCTGCAGCAGAAATATGAAATTTCAATAAAAGCTCTGGACTTAATTAACGACGGCGATACAATAGCCATTTCGACAGGCTCCACAGGATACGCTCTGGCTAAAAATTTAATTGGGAAAAAAAATTTAACTGTTGTATTAAATGATGTAAAAACAGCCTGCTTTCTGGAACAGAACACCCTTTTCAACCTATTTCTTTTTGGTGGAATAATCAGAAATAATTTCCATTACATAATGAACGACACTCATTTCCCATCAAATATATCTATAAATAAATTTTTCTTTTCATGTAATGGATTCACTATTCAGAATGGTGCAACTATTTCCGATTATATTTTAGCAAAAAACCAAAGAAAACTTCTGGAACTATCTCAACAAAGAATACTTTTATGCGATCACAGCAAATTTGGATTAATTCATTTTGCTCAAATACTTCCGGTTAATGAAATAGATGTCATTATTACAGACAAGGGAATAACAACAAACCAGAGAGAAGAAATAGAACAAACATCCTGCTCTGTTTTAGTGGCAGATTAGGAATCCGCAATATTCTCAGTAATACAATTCCAACAGTTTTTCTGCAAGGCTTTCCATGTTCAACTTATTTACTGTAATTACTTTATCCAGCACATTCTTTTCAAAGCACTCTATTCCCGAATAAGCTCCGGCAATGCCGCAGGAAATAGCTCCAACGGTATCCGTATCGCCTCCTGTATTAACGGCAAGACGTGCGCATAAATTAGGATTACCCTTCGCATAAACAACAATGGCAAGTGCAGCCGGAACGGTTTGCACCGTCGGCAGGCCTGTGCCAACCATGTCATAAAGAGTCTGCATAAACTCTTCATCCGTTTTTACATCTTTTGTTAGTTCCACAGCATAACGAATACGTTTATCCACACTTGGACCACAGACATCAAAACCTTGCCGGCTTCCCTCTTGTGCAGCTTCAACAGCAATATCAATCATGTTTTCAAAGTTTTCTCCACACCGTATTGCATAGGAAACAGCAGCAGCAACGGCAGAGGCTCCTCCAATTGCTTTACCTGTATTATGTGTAGGCAGGCAGATTCGCTGCACATTTTCCACTAAGACGGACAGGTTCCTGTAATCAGAAACAATGCCGATCGGCAAGACACGCATGGAAGCACCATTGGATTCACCGGTTCTTCCGGCATATTCAATTGGATGGCCTTTTTCAATCTCCTGAATAGCACGTTTAGTACTTGGACCAAGCACATTTTTACTTTTTTTGCTGTTATTTGCCCATTGACGAATTTTATTAACAAAAATTTGCGGATCAATCCCGTTGTTATGTTCAATCAGCATTCGTGAAATAATAAGCGTAAAAACCGTGTCGTCAGTAATTTCCCCTTCATGCAACCCTGCAGAGATTTCATTATCCGGATTACCGGGATAAAGTTTGTCGATATAACCGTATGTTTCCTTAATTCTCCGCCGGCTCCACATTTCACATGGCATACCAAAGGCATCCCCCATAGCAACGCCATAAAGAGTGCCAAGAATTCGGCTGTATATTTTTTTCTTATCCACGTCTGTTTGCCTTCCTGTTAGAGTAACCCAAGTTGCAACTTATATCGCATGTAAATAGTCAATACTGCCGACAAAACTCCTGTAATCAAAACCAGATAATCCGCCGTTTTCATCTTAATATCGTTCATGCTCGTCCAGCGCTCGTTAGCACCAAAACCACGGTTTGCCATGGAAATTGAAAGATTCTCTGCCATCAGAATTGAATTAATAATCAGGGGAATCATAATGGGAATATAAGCCTTCAACTGACTGATAATACCTTTATTACTAATATTAGCACCCCGGGAACGCTGTGCCTGAAAGATCATATCTTTCTTTTTTATCATGGTTGGAATAAAGCTGATTGACGTTGTTACAATTATAGCCAGCTCATAAGAGGCCTTCATTTTATTCAGCATTTCCAACAGATCTTCCACTGGCGTACACATGGTAAAAACAACCGTAATAAACACCATTGAAAACATTCGCAGCAAAAATGTGAAACCGGTTTTTGTTCCACCAACGGTTGCATAAATATTTGGAGTAATTCTGAACAACACGGCTTTGTTTACTTCATGTACAAATTTCCCGGTATTTGTTGTAAAACAAGTCAACACTATAATAATGACAAACACTAAAATGAGAGGTTTAATGTTACCGAGAATTTGCCGGACAGGTAATCTTGCAGGCAGAATTCCTATAAAAACAACTCCAAGAACTACGGAAAGATACAACGGATCGTTAAACATGAAAAGCGGAAGAAGAAACAAAACAAAGAGTATCAGCTTTGTTCTCACATCCAGTTTGTGGAGATATGTGTTTCTTGCAAGATAGCTGTTCATGATAGATTGTCCTTACATGACTTAAGAATAATATTGCCCAGCTCCTCTGCATCCATAACAATCTCCGACAAGCCATGTCTTAAAAGCTTTTGCGAAAGTTGCACACATTGCGGCGGCGTAACAAAAGCTTCTTTTAAAACTGCTGTTTGAGTAAAAACATCTCTGGTCTCTCCATCCAGCACAACTTCTCCCGATTTCATAACAATTGTCCGGGTTGCATATTTTGTAACAATATCCATGTCGTGTGTAATCATTACAATGGTTGTTTTCTTTTTATTCAGAGTATCAACCAGCGACATCATCCTGTTAATTCCGGCCCAATCCTGTCCGGTTGTAGGTTCATCAATCACCAATATTTCCGGCTGCATGACAAGAATTGACGCAACAGCGATCATTTGCCGTTCACTTTTTCCAAGCGAAAAAGGATGTTCATGTTCCTTTCCGGCCAGCCCTGTTAATGCCAGGGCCTGATTGATACGTTTTTCACGCTCATTTTCATCCAGATTGATATTTTTTAAACCGAACTCCAGCTCCTTGTAGACCGTATTAGAGAATATCTGGTTATCCGGATCCTGGAAAACATAACCAATCACCTTGGTCAGCTCAACTGGATTTTTATTTTTGATGTTTTCTCCGTTAATCAAAATACTGCCTGATGCAGGATTCAAAATCTTATTCAGATGTTTGGCAAGCGTTGTCTTTCCTGCACCGTTCTGACCGATAATTGCAACAAAATCACCACGCCTGATAGTTATATTAATAGAGTTCAGAGCCTGATTACCATTTTCATAAATGTGTGATAAATTTTTAATTTCAATCAAGTTTTCCGATACATTTTGATTTTCAATCTTCGAACTGTTTACAGGCTTATAATCCAGCTTGTTATCTTTAAGTAAAAAACAGATCAGCTGATACGCCTGCTCCACATTTAAAGGAATATCAGCTTCATCAATCAGTCCTTTTTGGCAGAGCATCCAGCCAATTTTACTAACTGCCAGAGGTTTAATCCCGTTGTCATATACCAGTTTTTCGTTCCGAAAAAATTTCTTTGGATCTCCCGTCCAAACGGTTTTCCCTCCATTAATAATAATAAGCTGTTCTGCTTTCTCGCACACTTCCTGGCTGGAGTGTTCAACCGCAATAATTGTAGTGTCTTTTTCTCTGTTAAGATCGTTGATTGTTGTATAAATCTCTTCCCGGCCCAAAGGATCCAGTTCTGAAGCAGGTTCGTCCAGAACAATAATTCCCGGGTGCATGGCAAGAATACCGGCAATTGCAAGTCGCTGCTTTTCGCCGCCGGAAAGCTGACTTGTTTGACGTTTTTCGTATCCATCCAGACGAACACGGTGCAACGATTCCCTGATTCGATTATGTATTTCATCTCTTGGAACAAGATAATTCCGTGGACCAAACGCAATATCTTCTTCAACCGTTGAACCAAAGACCTGTGTTGAGGTGTCCTGCATGACAACACCCACGTATTTTGATAATGTCTGTATCCGGTATTTAGAAGTATCCAGCCCCGAAACCTCAATATTACCCGCAAGTGTTCCTTCGTTCAGCTGTGGAATAATACCATTCAGACAAAGAATTGAAGTTGTTTTCCCCGCGCCTGTTTTTCCCATAATAACGGTAAATTTGCCTTTTGGAGCCTCTAAGTTTATTTCTTTGAGTGTCTTTTCCTCGCTGTTTGGATAGGTATATGACACATTTCTCATTTTCACTATATTTTCCATGCAAATTACCTTTTAAAAAGCCGGACAAATCATATATAACCATATAACCTGCCCGACATAAAAAATTTACTGATTAATAAGTTTTGTATTTCTGATTGAAACAAATGCAATACCCGCAATAATTGCATTAACCGCAGAAGCGCCCAGAAGTGGAATAATATTAGCCACATATAGCGCCCAGCCGCCAATTGGTATTAACAGCAAACCTGTTACAACTGAATTAAGTAAGGAAACAATTATTATGGCAAGCGTTAAACCAATCTTTTTTACTTTTCTGGCAATCAGCCGAAAAACAAGTGCCCAGACAGCCATCAATACAGCAATAATCAAATGCACCGGTAAACTCAGTGGAAAACCGACAACCGCCGCAGATAACAAGTGTCCAATAGCAATAACAACGGCTCCAACACCACCGCCAAAGGCCAACGCGCAGAAGTAACCCGGACAGGAATCCAGTCCGATTGACCCAATCGGACTGGGAATTTTAATAAGCGCTCCCACCGCACTCAAGGCAATGAAAATTGCAATAATTGCAATTGTTTTGCCAGAAATCTTCTTCTTTGCGTCTTTGTCATAATCCTCATGAGGGATCTCTTCAATTACCGAATTGTTCTTTTGCTCATCCATTTTTATCCTTCCTTTCCTATAAAATTCATTTCTGTCCCGTTTTTCGATTTTTCAAAATTTATAGTAACTGATTTAATACCGGGCTGGATCTTGCCCCGCGTCCTCCGCAGGTAAACGCAGCACAACGTGTTGCAAATTCCATTGCCGTCTGCAGATCCCCACCGTCAATAAAATATTTGTAAATAAAACCGCCAAGATAGGAATCGCCTGCACCGGTTGTATCAATAACCTTAATGGAACCTGGAGCAACCGATATTTTATTGTCCTTTTCATCAAAAGCAGTAGAACCCTCTTGGCCAAGTGTTACCAGCAGAATTTGATCAAAATACGGCTTTAAATAAGCTCTGGCCTGCTGAAGCTCTTGTGTTCCACAAATACCATAAAGACCTTCACGGCACGGTGCAAAAACATCAATATACTTAAGCGATTGAAGAATCATATTTTTGTCCACACCAAGATTTATCATGGTTCCAAGATTCACCTGCATGTTGACAACTGTTTTTAAACCCATATCTTTTGCTTTTTTCAATCCTTCAATGGCCGGCTCACCCGGAAGCAAATCTGTAAAAAAAACTCTGGATTCATTCAAAAGGCTGTAGTCTGTCTGACTGGATTTCAATGATAAAAAAGAGTCACCCATATTTATTAAGATGAATTTGTTACCTGAGTCATCCACAATAATTTCTGTGTTAATTGTTGTGCCATTCTCCATAACCGGCATTGCACGAGTATCCACGTTTTCATCTTTAAGACTGTTTATTACGAAATCTCCAACATTATCATTACCAACCTGCGCTATATAGGCACATTTGCCCGTAAGACGACTAACCTGAACAATGACATTGCTTCCACTGCCACCCGGCAGAAAGGTTGTTTCCTTTATAACGGCAAATCCGTCGGCAGCAGGCAATTTGTCAACTCTTTTTACAATATCTGCCGCAACCGTCCCTAAACCGACAACATCGAACATAAGCCCTCCATCTTGATTAATTCATTCTTTTGCGCATTGTAATCATTTGACTGTAACGATCGCCACGAATACTTGTTTTGCTGTATTCTATAATTCTGTTATTTATGTCGTATGCTGAACGCTCGATAAATAAAACGGGATCATTAATATTGAGTCTGAGAACTTTTGCTTCCTCTCTGGAAGCTTTCAATGCCGAAATATTATCCTCTGAAACATGAATAAATATGCTGTAAAGTTCTTCCAGCACACGGTAAAGAGATTGAATTTTCCGAAAAAACTCAAGGTTGTAATCAGGGATATACTTACACGGTATATATGAATAATGAATACTGATTGGTTCGTCGTCGGCTGAACGCACACG
>PDWI01003256.1_pt1 | contig 23065 bp, 19 predicted proteins | sample 1430891 | NCBI WGS metagenome assembly PDWI01 (sample SAMN01162508, study PRJNA174530) | Oral metagenome, whole genome shotgun sequencing project. | biome: Marine environment; feature: Marine mammal; material: Swab sample of the gingival sulcus; isolation source: swab sample of gingival sulcus... | reverse complement strand
ACATTGCAGAAAATAACACCTAGGTCTCCTTGGGCTGATGGTTCTTACTATCGTGTGAACCTTATGGTGAAGAAACATCCTAGTGATCAAGCTCCTCAAGATCCATATCCTACGTATAAGAATCCTCTTGAATATATGGCACCTCGTTGTTTGGATGCTAATGGAAATGACTTAGTACCTAATGATAATTTACCTTCTGCTAGTTATTTTTATTCTAGTGGGCGAGATGTTGGGTATTACTCTTATAATAATGGGGCTTTATGTATAAGTAATTGTAAGTATAAGTATATTTATGATGAAACCTCAAATACAAACAAAAGACGTTGGTTTGCTATGATTCCTAACTTAGAGATGAGCTTAAGATCTTTTAGTGCTAGGTATAATTTTAATGAGAATGTAAGAGTGGGAACTCAAGATATTAGTATGTCATCTGACTATATCCGTTCAGGTAGTACGATTTATGCTCTTCGTTACAAAGGTCAAGATTATCAATCAGCTTGGTCTTACTTTAAGGGGGCTAATGGAAGTCTTGTTATCAAGAGCTTATTCATTAAAGACAAGAGCCTTCAAGATATCGTTCGTGAGGCTAGTACAATATTCAGTCATCCGAAGGTTATCACACGTGTACTTCCAGCTTATGGTGGTGTGAAGTCTATTCTTTGGGGACAAGGTGATGACTTTATTTATGATAAGGGAACAAAAGTTATCTATTGGCTACAAGATTTTATCTATAGTTCTGAAGCTAAAAAAGATCTGACTGCTAGATTTGTTTTCCAAGATGATATAATAAAATATGATAGTTATGAAAATAGTAGAAAGAGATATCCAGTCCGTCCATTCTTGAAATATTAGAATTAGCTTTCTACTTAGGTAAAAAACAAATAGCGTAGTGCTTCGGTACTACGCTATTTTGTTTGATAAAAACTATGATATATTGCATACTTTCTTGTTTTTGTGCATGGTTTTTATTGTTATCTAAATTATTTTACTTAATTTTGTGCTTTAATAATAAAATAGTTTTAATTATGACCAACAATGAACCACTAAGTTCTGGTCGCAAGATGCTCGTAGGTGTCCAATACCTCTTTGTAGCATTCGGTGCAACAGTCTTAGTTCCCCTACTTGTCGGGTTATCTCCTTCTACGGCACTATTCTCCGCTGGGGTTGGGACGCTAATCTTCCACCTCATTACAAAAGGGAAAGTGCCTATTTTTCTTGGTAGTAGTTTTGCCTTCATCGCTCCTATCATAAGTGCAACAGAGTCTTATGGGTCTTCTGGTGCACTTTTTGGTTTAATAGGCGTGGCATTTGTCTATGTCTTTATGTCAATGCTCATCAAGGGCTTTGGGATGAAGTTTATCAAGAAGTTGTTTCCACCTATTGTCATAGGCCCAATCATTATGCTGATTGGCTTGTCTCTCTCGGGTGCTGCAGTCAATATGGCTAAAGAGAACTGGTGGCTAGCAATAGCCTCGCTGACGACTGCAATCCTTGTAACGCTCTATGCAAAGGGCTTGTTTAAGTTAATACCAATCTTCCTAGCTATCATCGTAGGTTATATCTTAGATTTGTCTTTCTTTGAAGTAGATCTAGAGATGATTAGAGAGGCTAGCTGGTTTGCTCTGCCTGACCTAGAGATTGTGCGTAACTTTAGCGACATAGCTTATAGCGAACTCTCTTGGAGCGAATGGCTCAAGCTTCCGCTCAAGATAGTGCCAGCAGTCAAGGGCGACGCTTCTATATGGGAGCCAATACTCTTTATGATACCCGTGGCTATCGCTCCAGTAATTGAACATATAGGCGATGTCTATGTGGTAAACAGCGTAACGGGTAAACGCTTCACAGAAGATCCAGGCTTACACAGAACGATGCTTGGTGATGGACTTGCCTGCTTTGCCGCTGCCTTATGTGGCGGACCTCCTGTAACAACTTATTCTGAGGTAACGGGAGCGATGTCGCTAACGAAAGTAACGACACCATCTGTTTTCCGTGTGGCAGCCGTAACGGCTATCATCTTCTCTATGATAGGCAAGGTGAGTGCTTTGCTTCAGACGATTGACCACGCTATACTTGGAGGTATTATGTTATTGCTCTTCGGCACTATTGCAGGGGCAGGTATCACAAGTTTGCTTAATAGTAAGGTGAACTTCGCTAGCTCTCGTAATGTCGTCATCTTGTCGGTAACGCTTACGACAGGTATCGGAGGAGCAATCTTTGAGTTTGGAGGATTCAAACTTGCAGGTATTGGCTTGTCGGCAATCATTGCCGTAATACTTAATCTCCTTTTGCCTGAAACGGCAGAAGACAAGCTGATTAAAGCTAAAGAGTCAGAAAAGAGAAATACTAAATAAACTAATCTAAATAAATATTTAACCAAATTAATTTTAATTCATTCTATGAAACGAATTCTATTCTTATTAAGCTTTGTAGCTATCGTGCTAATGCCTCAAATGATGAAGGCTCAAAATGTACAAATCCATTATGATATGGGAAGTACAATCTACAAAAAAGGGGAAGCTCCTGCGACTAACCCAGCATTACTTACAACATTTGAGAAGTTCAGTGCTGATAAGTGGGGTAGCTCATTCTTCTTTATGGATATGACTTACCGCACAACAGGTATGGAACAGCTGTATATGGAAGTATTTAGAAACTTGCGTTTCTGGGAGCTACCTATCGATGTGCATATCGAGTACAACGGGGGCTTGACAAATGGCTTTTCATTTAATAATACCTTCCTACTTGGTGCTAACTACTCATTGAATGCTTCGGACTATACTTGTGGCTTCAGCGTTACGCCTTCTTTGAAGTACTTCGCTAAGGCTAAAAATCCATATTCTGCTCAATTGACAACAGCGTGGTATGCTCATCTATTCAAAGGAATGATTTCATTCACTGGCTTTGCTGATGTGTGGGGCGATGATCTTGGTGGACAGAATAACCTAGTTTTCCTATCACAACCACAGCTATGGCTTAACCTTAATAAAATTAAAGGAGTACCAAAAGAGCTTAACCTAAGCGTTGGTGGAGAGGTGGAGCTAAGCTACAACTTCCCATTTGGACACGGCAAGTTCTACACTATTCCTCGTCTAGGTATTAAGTACACACTATAGTCTCATCAGATTGTAAGTATTTGAAATAAACGTTTAATCTTATTAATAAAGTTGTTGAGAGGCTCTGCTAAGGGTGGAGTCTCTTGGACATTTCTTTTTCAAAAATTCTAATTAAAAACATAAAACATTATGACTATCGGAGAGAAATTTTTGACATTCCTAGGCTTTGATGCAACTAAGCATAAACTTCGCACAGAAATCATAGCAGGTATCACAACCTTCCTGACAATGTGTTATATCCTAGCAGTAAACCCTGCTATCTTGGGTACAACAGGTATGGACAAAGGAGCATTGTTTACAGCTACAGCTATTGCCTCGGCAGTGGGTACGCTATTTATAGCACTTTTTGCTAAGTTGCCATTTGCTCAAGCTCCTAGTATGGGTATTAATGCTTTCTTTGCTTTCACTCTTTGTGGTGTGATGGGCTATTCTTGGCAGACAGCTTTGGCGGCAGTCTTCATTGAGGGAATTATTTTCATTTTGCTTACGGCATTTAATATCCGAGAAATGATTGTGAACTGTATCCCAGTGAGCTTGCGTTATGCTATCTCTGTGGGTATCGGGATGTTCATTGCTTTTATTGGCTTGAAGAATGCTGGCGTTATCGTGGACAATCCTGCTACTTTGGTGCAGTTGGGCGAATTTACGCCTGCTGCAACTTTGGCTTGTATCGGTATTATTATTTCGGGTGCAATGGTTGTTTTGAGGATTAAAGGAGCTTTATTCTATGGTATTATCATCACTACTGTGATTGGTATTCCTATGGGGGTAACAGTTATCCCTGATGATTTTAGTCTTGTCTCTGCACCTCAGTCTCTTGCTCCTACATTTGCCAAGTTTGACTTTTCACAGTTGTTAAATCCAGATATCTTATTGACAATCTTTGCTCTAGTATTTATGGATATCTTCAATACAATTGGTACTCTATTCGGAGCGGCGGCTAATACTGAGATGATGGATGAAAAAGGTAATGTGAAGAATGTGAAAGCTGCGATGATGGCTGACGCTGTTGCTACTTCGGTAGGGGCAGTGCTAGGGACATCAACGGTTACAACTTTTATAGAAAGTGGCTCGGGAGTTGCTGCTGGTGGTCGTACGGGTTTGACTTCGTTCACTACAGCAGTCTTATTCCTATTGGCATTGTTCCTATCTCCTCTATTCTTGTTGATACCAGCAGCGGCTACATCAGGAGCTTTGGTACTAGTGGGAGTATTTATGTTGAAGTCTATTCAAGATATTGACCTGCACGATATGTCGGAAGCATTGCCAAGTTTCATCACTGTTTTGACAATGGTGCTTACTTACAACATTGCTGAGGGGATGGCTCTAGGCTTGATCTGCTATACTATTGTCAAAGTCTTGGGTGGTAAGTACAAAGACTTGAACATCACGCTTGTAATCGTTACAATTCTGTTGCTATTGCGTTATATTTTCCAATAATTAAATAGTTCAATTTTTCGCTCAATAGCTCCATAATGCTAGCTTAGTGCTAGTATTGTGGAGTTATTGAGTTATTAGTCGCAGATATTTTCCTATCTTTGAAGTAAATAAAAGATAGACATTATGAAAATAGAAGTTAATTGTACTGTCCGCTTCCTTAATGCTACAGGCGGTGGACGTGTCAGCCGTATCAAAGGCGATATAGCTTATGTGGAGGATGAGGACGGATTTGAGATACCTACACCTATTAGAGAATGTATTCGTGTAGATGAGGGGGATACATTTATGCCTGCATATAAGCCACCTGTCATTAATAAGAGCAAAAAGCAAGCTAAACCTAAAGAAGAGCAATCTACCCAAACAAATAAGTCAAAGGCAGAGCGAGTGAGTACAAAGCCTAGTTATGAGCCCCCTTTCTCTATAGAAGAGGAAGAGGAGTTCACTCCACCTGCTCCACACCTATTGCTTAAAGCAAGTGGGGCTGTAGAGGCGTCGCTATTCTTCTTGCCATTGGATGAGGCGAACTTAGATAGCTGTAACTATGAGCTGTTTTTCGTCAATGACTCAATGTATTCATTTTATTACACGCTTAGCCGTAAGACTTTCCAAGGTTATGAACTTGTTCATCACGGCTGTAGCTTACCTAATAAAGACATTTTTATCCAAGAGATAGTTCGTACAGAACTTAGCCTATGGGAGCATTTGAATATTCAGATTATAGCTTTCTCAGAAAACCCTAAGAAGTTTATTCAGTCTTACGATATTGAGCAGAGATTGTCTCTGAAAGATTTCCGTAGTAGCTCAAAGCTTGTGGAGAATAAGCTCTTTGAGGACAAAGCTATCATCTATCCATTAGTCAAAGAGAGCCGTCAGATAGCTAAGAAGCAAGAAAATTTAGATAAAAGTCTGGAGGAACTCTCTAATCAGTGGACTAATAAAGACAAACCACAGCCACAGAAGACAGAGAAGCCACTACCAAAGGGTATGAAACTAGATAGAAATGGCGATTATGTCGTAGATTTGCACATAGACGAACTCTTAGACAGCACGAGTGGAATGGATAGAGCGGCGATATTGAACTATCAGCTGGATAAGTTCAAGGAGATAATGAAGGCAAATATCAAGTTCCGTGAGCGACGCATCGTCTTCATTCACGGCAAAGGCGACGGTATTCTGAGAGCTAAGATCCTAGAAGTATTACAAAAGAAGTTCCCTAAGTGTAGGACACGAGATGCTTCGTTCTCGGAATATAGCTATGGTGCAACGCTTGTAACAATTAAATAATATGGAGATAGAGAGGAAGTTCTTAGTTAAGTCTGACTTATTCTTAAAGGAAGCAACCAAAGTCTATACTATTCGTCAGGGGTATCTGCGTTCGCCTGACGCTACGGTGCGTATTCGTACTCGTGATGATGAGGCATTCCTTACTATTAAGGGCAAGACAGACCCAAGGGGCATAATGCGAGAAGAGTGGGAGTATGCTATACCTCTTGATGATGCACTATCTATGCTCAAACTATGTGTCAATGGTTATATAGATAAGCAACGTTATCTTGTTCCTTGTGGTAAGCATACGTGGGAGGTAGATATCTTTACTTCACCTCGTGAAGGTTTGATATTGGCAGAGATAGAGCTATCAGCTCCAGATGAAAGTTTTGAGCGACCAGAGTGGCTAGGGGAAGAGGTTACAGGGCAGAAAGCCTACTATAATGCAGCAATGTTGAGGTAGTTTTACTTTATCTTTATTAAGAAATTTATTATATATAGTTATAATTTACGTATCTTTGTAGTAATTAGGACTTAATGTAGTCCGTATGTTTATAGAATAATTAAGAAAAAAATGAGCAATCTCGTTGCAATAGTAGGAAGACCAAATGTCGGAAAATCGACACTCTTCAATAGATTAACAAATACTCGTCAGGCAATTATTTCTGAAGAGGCAGGTACAACACGTGATCGTCAGTACGGTCGTGTAGAATGGTTAACGAAAGAGTTCTCTATCGTCGATACTGGCGGTTGGGTTGTTGGTAGTGAAGATATTTTTGAGGAAGAAATCAATAAGCAAGTTCAGCTGGCGATGGAAGAGGCTGAAGTCATCTTATTCGTTGTAGATGTAGAGAATGGTGTAACAGACCTTGATGATCAAGTAGCATCTAAGCTTCGTCGTACGAAGAAGCCAGTCCTATTGGTTGCTAATAAGGCTGACAACTATGATCAACATTACCTTGCTGCCGAGTTCTATACTTTTGGTTTGGGAGATCCTCATTGTATCTCGGCTGTTAATGGCTCTGGTACGGGAGATTTGCTTGATGAGATTGTTAAAGTCTTGCCAGAGCATGTAGAAGAAGATCTAGAAGAGGATTGTCCACGCATAGCGATTGTAGGACGTCCCAATGCAGGTAAGTCTTCTTTGGTTAATGCCTTCATTGGTGAGGAACGTAATATCGTAACCGACATCGCAGGTACGACAAGAGACTCAATATATACGCATTATAATAAGTTTAATCTTAATTTTTACCTTGTCGATACGGCAGGTATCCGCAAGAAAGGTAAGGTAAACGAGGATTTGGAGTATTATTCTGTCATCAGAAGTATCCGAGCTATTGAGAATAGTGATGTTTGTTTACTATTGATTGATGCCACACGAGGTATTGAGAGCCAAGACATCAATATCTTTTCATTGATTCAGAAGAATAGCAAGGGACTAGTTGTCTGTGTAAATAAGTGGGACTTGGTAGAAGATAAGAGTTTGGAGGCTATCAAAACTTTTGAGTATGCTATCCGTGAGCGTCTTGCTCCTTTCACCGACTTCCCAATCATCTTTATCTCTGCACTTACGAAGCAACGTATCTTCAAAGTCTTGGAGACAGCCGAAGAAGTTTACAAAAGACGTAGCACACGTATCAAGACTTCAGAGCTAAATGAGGTAATGTTACCTATCATTGAGGCTACACCTCCCCCTGCTACTAAGGGTAAGTACATCAAGATTAAGTATGTGATGCAGTTGCCAACAGCTGTACCTAGCTTTGCATTCTTCTGCAACCTACCTCAATGGGTTAAAGAACCTTATAAACGTTTCCTAGAAAATCAGATTCGTAAGCATTGGAACTTGAGTGGTACACCTATCAATATTTTTATCAGAGAGAAATAAATTCTAAGCCTAAGCTATAATGAGTAGTATTCCATTTGACTTAAAAACAATTAAAGTATTTGTCCTAGATATGGATGGTGTCATCAGTGCCACTGTCAGCCCTATTGATGCTAATGGTATGCCTATGCGTACGGTTAATGTCAAAGATGGTTATGCTATGCAGTATGCTGTTAAGCAAGGTTATACGATTGCCATTATTTCTGGAGGTGAGAGTGCGGCAATGCGTTTGAGGTTTGACCAACTAGGAGTGCAGTATGTTTTTATGAGAGAGAAGGACAAGTTAGCACGTTTGGAAGAGCTAGAGCGTTTGACAGGCTGTACTCGTCAAGAGATGGCTTACATCGGAGATGATCTTCCTGATGTGGAGATTATGTCAGCAGTAGGTCTGGGTGTTGCTCCTTTGGACGCAGTGCCAGAGGTCAAAGAAGTAGCTAAATATATCTCATCTCGTGAAGGCGGTTATGGTGTAGTCAGAGACTTAATAGAGCAAACACTTCGTGCTTCAGGTAAGTGGGCAATAGGCGAAGGCTTTGGTTGGTAAAAGAAAAACTAATATATAAATGAAAAGAGCGTAGGTTTTCATAACTTACGCTCTTTTTTTGTTTGATATGCTTGTGTCTTTGCTCTTATTCCAGCTCTTTGAGGCAAAAGATAAGTTTTTGGCAGAGGGTTATGAGGTCTTCCTTTGATATGATAAAGGGGGGCATCAGATAGACTAACTTGCCAAATGGGCGAACCCATATCCCAGCCGAGACAAAAGCCTCCTGCATACGAGCCATATCCACTGGCTCTTTCATCTCAATGACGCCAATAGCTCCCAAGATGCGAACTTCTTTAACTGACTGTAGAGCTTCTGCAGATGTTAGTTCCTTGTGAAAAGTTTGTTCTATGAACTTTACTTTTTCTTGCCACTTGCTCTCTAGGAGTAATTCTATTGAGGCTTTAGCCACAGCACAAGCTAGGGGATTGCCCATAAAGGTAGGCCCGTGCATAAAACAACCTGCTTCGCCTGAGCAGATAGTGTCGGCAATAGCCTTTGTTGTGATACTCGCCGAGAGTGTCATATAACCGCCCGTCAAGGCTTTGCCAATGCAGAGGATGTCAGCTGTAATGTCGGCATATTCCGAGGCGAAAAGTTTGCCCGTACGACCAAAGCCTGTGGCAATCTCATCACAAATCAACAAAACACCATATTCGTTGCAGAGCTTACGAGCTTGACGCAGGTATTCGGGATGATAGAACCACATTCCGCCAGCTCCTTGTACGATGGGCTCGAGGATAAGTCCTGCTATTTCATTACCGTATTCTGCTAATGCCTTCTTCAGTGGCAAGATGTCTGCCTCATTCCATTTGCCACCGAACCTAGATTTGGGGCGAGGTAAGAAATGTTGTTGTGGCAAAGAGCCAGAGAATAGTTGGTGCATACCAGTATGAGGGTCGCAGATACTCATTGCGTGCCAAGTATCTCCGTGATAACCTTGAGCTAAGGTCAAGAAACGAAAGCGTTTGCCCTCGCCCTCTAGACTGTTGTGGTATTGTATCGCCATTTTGAGGGCTACCTCTACCGCTACCGAACCAGAATCGGCAAGAAAGATACAGTCTAAGTCTTGGGGTAATACCTTACGAAGTGTCTGTGCTAGCTCTACTGCGGGTTCGTGTGTCAAGCCACCGAACATAATATGGCTCATCTTTTGGCTCTGATTGATGAGGGCTTCGTTGAGTTTAGGGTGGTTGTAGCCGTGTAGGGCTGCCCACCAGCTACTCATCCCATCAATTAGCTCTCGTCCGTCTTGTAGATAGATTGTTGTTCCCTCTGCCCGCTCTACAGCGAAGACAGGTAGAGGGTTTATCGTTGAAGTGTAAGGATGCCATAGGTGTCGGCGGTCGTAAGCGAGCAATTCTTTTTCTGTCATTGGAGCATTAAGTATTTAATAATCATAACTAACTTCCCAGTCCACAGCTTTGTTGATCATATTACATTCGCTAATCATCGCCATATCGTCTTTGGCTTGTTGTCCAATAGTTGTAAGGAGGTCGCCAGTGATAGCGGCATTGATACCGACATAAATCGCACGGCGTTGCATCTCTGGACTTAGCTGAGCTCTTCCACCTGAGAAACGCAGATAAGCTGTTGGATTAACCAAGCGGAAGATTGCTATTGCAGTTAAAATCTCGTCATTAGTGAGTGGTGTGGACTTACCAAGAGGTGTGCCATCAATTGGCTGAAGGATATTGACAGGGATACTCTCGGCTTTGATACTCTTGAGGTAGAAAGCCAGCTCCACACGTTGCTCAGGCGTCTCGCCCATACCGATGATACCACCGCTACAGATACGCATTCCCACACGTCTTGCTGCCTCGAGCGTCTCTTCTTTGTCTTTCTGCGAATGTGTCGTACAGAGATTAGCGAAGTGGCTAGGAGCTGTTTCCATATTACAATGGTAAGTCGTTACACCACTCTCAAAGAGGGTCTGTAGCTGATGTTCTCTAAGTAATCCTAGAGAAGCACAACATTTGAGCGTTGGATTAGCTTTTTTGATAGCACGATAGCTGATGGCAATGAGGTTAATTTCTTTGTCTGTCTGACGTCGTCCGCTGGCAACAAGTGAAAATCTTCCTATGCCTTGTTTGTGGTTGTAGCTGGCTTGAGCTACACAGACGCTAGGGCTGACAAGTCGGTAGCGTTCGGCTGTTGTCGCATAATGGGCACTCTGGGCACACCATTTACAGTCCTCGGGGCAGTTACCACTCTTTGCGTTGATGATGGAGCAAGTATCAAAAACGTTTCCCATAAAGTGCTGACTGATCTCGTGAGCTACTTCATAGAGATCGTCTTTGTCCTCTGTGTAGAGTAGTTGTAGGGCTTCTTCTTCTGTTATAGAACCTCCTTTGAGGATACGTTCTTTTATTTTATAAATCATATTCGTTTAAGTGAAAAAACTATATTCTTTCCCCCTTGAAGGGAGTAAGGATATAGTTTGTAGGATGTTTTATTAAGATTAAAAAAGCAAGTGAATAATCTCTTTTGTCTCGCAACTAATTTAAGCAAATACGGGATAAATTCCCCTCCATTGGAGGGGTGGCAGGTGAAAGCCTGACGGGGTGGTAGAAATGACCTTGTTAAATTATTGTAGATAAAATTTGTTACTATCACCCCCCGCCTAAAGGCGTACCCCTCCAACGGAGGGGAATTATGTCCTAGTCCCCAAGAATTTACTAACTCTTTTGGTAAAAGATAAAGCTTATATAAGTAATCGTTACTTTGAGAGCCTTGCTCAGAATAGATATTAGTTGTAGAGAAAACACCCAAGCCTAACAGCACCTCCAGTAAGTCCTTCGGTATCTCTTCTACCTCCTTTAGCTCTAAGGTTTGTTGCTTAAATGTGTCAAGGATTTGAGCAAGCGAACTTAGACTTCGCCCCGTCTTATGTTCTAGCTGACGAATGATATTTGTTCGTAACGTGCCGATACGCACAGCATAGTGCAGAGAGTGAAATACAGCCGCTGCGTTTCTGCTCCACCTACAGAAGCATAATGATACTTGCTTTCGTCTTAGTTCGGCTTTCTGCACCTTGCTTATTAGCTAAAAGACTTATTTACTTTCAATCTTTGTGACTGCTCCAGTACGGCTATCAAAATAAACCGATGTTGTCTTGTCTTCGTCAAGGTCAAACATTTGCTTATTAAGTGATTGTATTGTGCCGAGTTGTGTGAGCGGTACACGAGTCTTGAGTAACTCTTCATCTTGATAGCGTAGCCTAACCTCTCCTATACCAGGCATATTGAAGATAAGTCCGTTGTTCTCTTCTAACTTCTGTCTATCTTCTGGTGTAAGTGCTTTTTGTCGTTCTATGACTTCAAGGTTAAGGAGTACAGGCTCGCCAGATAGGTCGTCATTACCAACTATGCCCCAGTAAGGCGAGAAACGGAAGAGCATTCGGTCATACATTGAGGCAGCCTCAGGCTCTATGCGGAAATGATATTCTTTGTAAGTGATGGTAGTGTCGCCGAGGAATAGACGGCTTGCCCTTGTCTCTTCTTGTTTGAGTCGCTTGAGGATAAGCTTCATTGCCTCGCCATCGCTAGGCATCTTCTCTGCTCTACCCATCAAGATGTCGTTCTGTGTTTCACGCAGTTCGTAGATATAGTTGGCAAGGAGCTTGGCTCTTTGGTACTTAGTCGTTGCCAAACGATATTCTCTAGGTAGAGAGGGTAGTGTCTGGTCAGGTTTTTGGTCTTGGAAAATGTTCTTTTTAGCTTCTTCTTCGGCTGTCGCCTTGGCATTAACGCTAGCGATAACGTTACCTTCTTTGAGGTAAAGGCAAGGGGCAAGGCTGTTTTTCTCAAATTTAACAAGATATTGCTTATCTAAGTCAGCTACGCCGATGACCTTGCATTCTAACTTAGCAATGCTGTAGCTTGTTTGATTCTGAGGGCTTGGTTTGGCATTGAGTAAGCGTTGAGCATAGGCAAAATATTCTCCTTTTTGATATTGCTCTGCTTTGATGGTAACGACAATATCTAGCTCTGTCTTAGGAAGTCTGTAGATGATACCGTAGTCTGTTTCGCTTGTAACGGCATAACGTCTCACTTGTGTTTGAGCCAAAGCAATGACGTTGCTAATCAATATTACTAATAGTATGCTTGATAATCTTCTGATATTCATTTTACACATTTATATTAAATATTTTACAAAGATAATTAAAAAAACTAAGCTAAGAAGTTGGAATGACTTGCAGTATGGCGTCCCGCCTCCCTACTGAGAGCAAGGGTGTGAGCTATGATGGACGAAGTATGGTTGTTTATTTTACTTTTGTGTAAAGAATAATATTGCTTTTGGTCAATCTAAGTCTCAACTTATGGGATTTTGTTTTTCTGAATAAATTTTTATCTTTGTGATAGAATAATGTTACTTGACTTGATAGAGCTTGCTCTCTGTCAAGTCTTTTTTTATTTTCAGCTTAGTCCCACGAGCCGTGGGGGGCTTTTTTTTCAAATTTCAAGCTCAAACTTTTTTTATTGTAGGACAAACTTATCAAACAACAGCTCAAACTTTTTTATTGCAAGCTCAATTCTAAAAAATGCGAGGACAAAGCTAAATATTGCTCCTGACTTTTTGCTCGTTGCTCCTCTCAAAACGTGAGTTATAAGGTTAAATTGGAAAGTATGCAAAATATCATCAAAAATTACTGACAATTAAGTACAGTTTATGTATTGACAAAAGGGGGATTAAGTATTCACGAAAATTTTCCTTATCTTTGTAATAAGAAATAATTCATTAATAAAAGAAATTAGAATATGAAAAGAATCGTTCTTATCCGTCACGGAGAAAGCGTTTGGAACAAAGAAAACCGTTTCACTGGTTGGACAAACGTTGACCTTTCAGAGAAAGGAGTGGAAGAAGCTAAGAAAGCTGGAGCATTGTTGAAAGAAAATGGCTTCCGTTTCACAAAAGCTTATACATCTTACCTTAAACGTGCTATCAAAACTCTTAACCAAATCCTAGATTGTATGGATCTTGACTGGATTCCAGTAGAGAAAAGCTGGCGTCTTAACGAGAAACACTACGGAATGCTTCAAGGCTTGAACAAAGCTGAGACTGCAGAGAAGTATGGTGATGAGCAAGTTTTGATCTGGCGTCGTAGCTACGATGTGCCACCAGCAGAGATTGCTAAGGATGATGAGAGAAGTGCATTCGCTGACCCTCGTTATGCTGGTGTAGTACCTGCTTATGTACCATCAACAGAAGCTCTTTGCCACTGTGTAGAACGTACACTTCCTTACTGGCAAAACACAATCTTCCCTACACTTATGGAACACGATGATGTGCTTGTTGCCGCTCACGGTAATAGCCTTCGTGGTATCATCAAGGTATTGAAGGGTATCAGCGATGAAGACATCGTATCTTTGAACTTGCCAACAGCTGTTCCTTATGTATTTGAGTTCGATAACGACTTAAATCTAGTGAAGGATTACTTCTTGGGAGACCCAGAAGAAATCAAAAAGCTAATGGATGCTGTAGCAAATCAAGGTAAGAAAAAGTAATTTTTTTTTCTGTATAACAAAAGAAATGCTGTGTCAAGACTTCGGTTTTGGCACAGCATTTTTTTTATTTTAGTGGTGAATTTTGACAAAATCTTATGTTTTGAGCTTGATTTTGAACGATAAATGTAAGAAATAGGTTATATCTTTGTAATAATCACTTGAAATAAAGAATAAACTAAATGAGTCACAACAAAGAAAGAGAGCTATTCTCACCGCAACGACGTATTATCTTACCACGCTTTAACGGTTCTGTCCTTTTAATGCTTGCGGCATTAATTGCGATTATTTGGGCAAACTCTCCTTGGGCAGGAACATATTTTGAAATACTTAAATATCCTATCGAAGTTAAAGTCTTTGGCTTCCAACTTTTTGCTCATCACGGCGAAGTGATGGACTTGGGTACTTTTGTCAATGACGCTCTGATGGCGATATTCTTCTTTGTCGTGGGGCTAGAGATCAAACAAGAATTAATAGTAGGGGAGTTGTCTTCCTTCAAGAAAGCACTCTTGCCGATGATTGCAGCTGTGGGCGGGATGTTAGTGCCTGTCTTGCTCTTCCTCTCAGTGTGTAATACAGAGCCATTCTCCAAAGGTGCTGCTATACCTATGGCTACAGATATTGCCTTTGCTATGGCATTGATTTCTGCCTTAGGAAGTAGAGTGCCTAGCTCGTTAAGGGTCTTCCTAATGGCTCTTGCCGTGGTGGACGATATAGGTGGTATCATCATTATTGCTATCTTTTATAGTTCGCATATTGCTTGGGTCTATGTAATGATAGCAATGGGTGTGCTGTTGTTGATTTATATACTTGGTAAATTGGGTGTGGAGCATAGAGGTTTTTACTTCTTAATGTTCTTCATCGTCTGGTTCTTATTCTTGCATTCTGGTTTGCACGCTACGATTTCGGGTGTATTGGTAGCATTAGCTATCCCACTGGCGACAACGGTGCGTATTGAAGAATTGGAAGACCTCTTGAGTGATCAGCTGACTTCTGTCTCTCAAGATGCTCATAAGGTAGGACGTAAGGGGGCAGTGGTGCTATCAGCTCATCAGATGCATATGACGGAGCGTCTCAAAGCTACTTTGGGGCAGTCTATCAGTCCTGTGCAAGCGATGGAGCATAACTTGTCTCCAATTGTAAGTATGATTATTTTGCCACTCTTTGCTTTTGTGAATGCAGGGGTTACTTTTGGCGAAGTGTCAAGTCTGATGACAATTCCTTTGGCTGTCTTCCTCGGACTATTCCCTGGTAAGGCTATAGGTATTACTTTATTTACTTGGCTGGCTATCAAACTCAAGATTTCGTCTTGGCCAGAAGGTATGAATCTGAAAAATCTAATTCCATTGTCAATCTTTGGAGGTATCGGCTTTACTGTATCGCTCTTCATTGCTACGCTGTCTTACCCAGAGGGTGTGATGCTTAACGAAGCTAAGATTGGTATCTTCGCAGGTACGCTCCTCTCGGCAATCATAGGCTTTATCTATCTTCGCTGTGTCTTGCCAGAGAAAAAGTAAAGTTTCGGCAAATTTATTCTCCGATAGATACTATTGAGCTGACTATTCTTGTTATATAGGATAAATTAATTAGCTTTGCAGAGTAATTTGTGTGAGTTACGAGTAAAATTGGAAGTTTAATATTATTATAATGAATAAGATGAAGAAGTTTTTTAGATTATCAATCCTAGCAAGTGCATCACTACTCTGTGTGGCTTGCTCGACAATCAAATTGTCAAAAAAGGATGTTCACGTTGATCCGCTACCTATGGAGGTGATTGGTCAGCACGTGTCTGCTAAGGTGCATATTCGTTTTGCTCCTAAAGCATTCCCAAAGAACTTAATTCTGAAATTAACACCTGTGCTTCGTTATCAAGGAGGTGAGGTCAAGGGCGAAACAATGTTTTATCAAGGCGAAGAGGTGCTTGCCAATAACGTTGTTATCCCTTACGAATCTGGAGAGAACGTAACACTTAACGTCTCTATTCCTTATCTGAAGTCAATGAAGTCTGGCGTGCTGTTCCTTCAAGCTGAAGTGGATAAGAATGGCTCTATCAAAAAGCTTGACGAAATCAAGCTTGCTGAAGGCGTTTCTGCTACAGAAGACTTAGCTATCGTCGGCAATATCACCGCAGCAGCAGTACCTGACGGCTTCCAACGTATCGTGAATGAGAAGTATGATGCCAATATCCATTTCTTAATTCAGCAAGCGAACGTTCGTTCTTCAGAATTGAATAAAGACGAGATTGAAGAGTGGACTTATCTTGTGGAGAATGCAGAGAAGGAGGATGACTTGCGTGTAAACGTTGAGGTGCAAGCTTACGCTTCGCCTGATGGTAAGCAAGATATAAATGAAAAGCTATCGGCTAATCGTGAGAAAAGCACAACTTCTGTCCTAAAGCGTGAATTCAATAAGCGTAAGATTGGTGGGGTGGAGATAAATACACACTATACTGCCGAAGACTGGGACGGATTTAAGGAACTAGTGGCTCAGAGCGAACTTAAAGACAAAGACCTTGTTCTTCGTGTGCTAGAGATGTATCCTGATGCTGAGAGTCGTGAACGTGAGATTAGAAACATCTCGGCTGTTTTCTCTCAGCTTACAGATGATATTTTACCTAAACTTCGTCGCTCTCGCTTGATTGCGAACATTCAGATTATCGGTCGCTCGGACGAACAGATTCTTAGCTTCCTAGAGAAAGCTCCTAATGTCCTTTCTATTGAAGAATTGCTCTATGCAGCCAAACTTAAAAAGGATAAAGACTCTCGTGTAAGACTTTATCAATTGATCAATCGTCTTCATCCTAGAGATTATCGTGCCTACAACAACATCGGGGTAGAGATGTTTAATGCAGGTAATTACGAGCTTGCTAAGTTCTGGTTTGACAAAGCTGGAGCAATCAAGGACAACAAGTTCACAACGATGAACCAAGGTTTGCTATTGCTACGTAAAGGCGAAGTACACAATGCTACGCCAATGATTGCAGGTGCTACAGATGTGGCTGAATTAGGTCAAGCTCTAGCTTATCTTTACCTAAAGCGAGGAAAGTATGCAGAGGCTCAAACGCTTTACGGCGACTATAAGAGTAACAACGCTGCCGTAGCTCAGCTGTTGAATAAGGATTACCGCAAGGCTCTACTTACATTGGACGCTATTGTCAGCCCTAATGCGATGACTTATTACATCAAAGCTGTTGTGGCGGCTCGTATGCAAGATAAGGCAATGCTGATGTCTGCTCTAAAGCAAGCTTTCGCAATGGATAAGAAGCTCGTGAATCTTGCAGAAGAAGATTTGGAATTTGCTAAGTATAGCAACACAGAAGAATTCTCTCAAATGCTTATCTCAGCATTGAAGAAGTAGTTAAATAACTTAGTACTAAAAAAGGCTAAACTCTTTCGGGAGTTTAGCCTTTTTTAATGCCTTAAACTGATACTATTCAGCAATCAATAGGAAGTAGTTCTTCTTACCTTTCTGAACAAGTAGGTAGTGTTCTGCTAGCAAGTCAGTTTCTGTAACCAAGGCTTCAGCATCAGCAACCTTGTCTTTGTTGAGACTTAGCCCATTTGCCTTGACTAACTTTCTTAGTTCGCCCTTAGAAGGTAGCACTTCGGCTTCTGCTGTTAGCAATTGACTAAGAGCGATACCGTCTTTTAGTTTGCTCTTTTCAATCTTGAACTGAGGTACGCCTTCAAATACCGAAACGATCATCTTAGGCGAAAGCTTCTGCAAGTTCTCTTTTGTACCTCGTCCGAATAGAATGTTTGAGGCTTCTACTGCCGCTTCGTACTCTTCACGTGAGTGAACCATCACTGTTATTTCTTCAGCTAGACGCTTCTGCAATGGACGTAGATGTGGGTTTTCGTTCTGTTCAGCCACAAGTCCAGCGATCTCTTCTTGACCAAGTGTTGTGAATATCTTGATGTATTTCTCAGCATCGTCGTCACTCACGTTCAACCAGAACTGATAGAAAGCATAAGGCGATGTGCGTTCTGGATCTAACCACACGTTACCGCTCTCAGTTTTACCGAACTTACCTCCGTCAGCCTTGGTGATAAGTGGGCAAGTCAAGGCATAAGCTTCGCCAGAGTCTTTACGACGGATTAGTTCTGTACCTGTCGTGATGTTACCCCATTGGTCAGAGCCTCCCATCTGCAGGCGACAGTTGTAATGTCTGTAGAGATGTAGGTAGTCATAGCCTTGTAGTAGTTGGTAGCTAAACTCTGTAAACGACATACCTTCACGGCTCTCTCCGCTAAGACGCTTCTTCACCGAGTCTTTTGCCATCATATAGTTTACCGTAAGGTGCTTACCGATGTCTCGGATGAACTCAAGGAATGAGAACTCTTTCATCCAGTCGTAGTTGTTTACTAGCACGGCAGCATTCTCTTCTTGGCTGTCAAAGTCTAGGAACTTAGCTAGCTGTACCTTGATTGCTTCTTGGTTGTGACGCAATGTCTCCTCATCAAGAAGCTTACGTTCTGCTGATTTCATAGATGGGTCTCCGATCATTCCTGTCGCTCCTCCGATAAGTGCGATAGGTCTATGCCCCGCTAATTGCAAATGACGTAACATCATTACACCTACTAGGTGTCCAATGTGCAAAGAATCTGCTGTAGGGTCAATGCCTAGGTAAGCAGAGACTAGCTCTTTCTGCATCATTTCTTCTGTCCCAGGTATCATATCGTGGATCATACCACGCCAACGTAATTCTTCAATAAAGTTTTTCATCAATCTTATGTTTATTTTTTTCTGTTTATAGCTTGTGTGTTAATCTTCTTTCGTCGTGATAGCCGAATTTGTTGCTGGTGGGTTGTCTTCTCTAGAGTACCACGAAGCATACATATAGTAGCTATTGGCGATACGTTCGTTAAGTTCTTTGCTTTGCTCGGGAGCAATGTCTTTAATCTTCCTTGCAGGAGCTCCAGCCCAGAGTGTGTTTGGCTCAATGATGGTGTTAGCTAGCACGACAGAGCCTGCCGCTACGATAGAGCCACGTCCCACTACGGCATTGTCTAGCACGACAGCTCCCATTCCAATGAGAGCATATTCTTCTATTGTGCATCCATGTAGCGTAACGTTATGACCAACCGAAACATTGTCAGCTATGTCAATGACAGACTTACCATAGTTCGTGTGCAGTACACAACCATCTTGGATGTTTACATTCTTGCCTAGACGAATGCTATTGACATCTCCACGCAGTACAGCGTTAAACCAAATGCTACTCTTCTCGCCGATGACGACGTCTCCTAATATTGTCGCATTTACAGCAAGGAAGCAGTCCTCAGCTATCTGAGGACGCTTACCTTGTACTTCTTGTATGACTGCCATTAATCTTTACAGCTTCTCAGTCTTAGCTCTTAGCCATTGAGCTTCCTCCTCAGTAAGCAATGGCTTGAGGCGTTGGTAAACAGACTCTTGGTAGTCGTTGTACCATTCTAGCTCGGCTTCTGTGAGCAATGACTTATCTACCATATTATTGTCCTTATAGCAGACTGTTAGCGTCTCAAATCCGAAGAAACGACCGAATTCTGTTGTCTCTTTTAGGTCTGTTACGACAAGGTTCTCAATACGGATACCATACTTATCGGCACGATACAGCCCAGGTTCGTTGGATGTAATCATACCAATCTGCATTGGTGTTGGGTTAAGGTCAGTACGGATGTTTTGAGGACCTTCGTGTACGTTAAGGAAATAACCTACTCCGTGTCCTGTGCCGTGTCCATAGTTAAGCCCTTGATCCCACAAAGCTTTACGAGCTAAGATGTCTAGCTGGCAACCGCAAGTGCCTTCTGGGTAACGTGCCGTAGCAATAGCAATATGTCCTTTTAGAACTAGGGTATAATCACGTTTTAATTCATCTGAAGGTTTACCATTAAGGGCGACAGTACGTGTAATATCTGTTGTACCATCCTTGTACTGACCTCCACTATCTAGCAATAGTACGCCCTCTCTCTTAATCATATATGAAGACTCTGGCGTAGCAGAGTAATGCACGATAGCTCCGTGTCCGTTGAAGCCTACGATAGCTCCGAAGCTATCTCCGTAATATAAGTCGCCCTTAGCACGGAACTCTTGCAAACGCACACCCAAGTCGTATTCGCTAATCTCATTACCTGCCTCAAGATACTCTTCTAGCCACTTCCAGAAGCGTGTCAATGCTACACCATCACGTACCATTGCCTGACGTACACCCTCCAACTCACGCTCTGTCTTTACAGCTTTGAGTAATGTGATGATAGAGACGCCTTGTATCACTTGACAATGTTTTGGTACAGCGTCATAGAGGCGGTATGTAGTACGATTTGGGTCAAGGAAGAGGCGTGTGTCTTCAGATAGAGAAGCGATGAAGTTCGTTACTTCGTAATAGTCTGCGATACGTACGCCGTTGTCTGCTAGCTCTTGTCTTAGTTCGTCTGGCACTTTCTCTTCAAGAGTGAAGAGGATAGCTTCGTTCTCACCTACATAACCAAAGCCTAGCCCTACTGGGTTGAAGTCCACATCATAGCCACGGATGTTGAATGTCCAAGCTAGTTCGCATAGCATTGTAATGATTGTAGCGTTTGCTCCTTTTTTCTTCAGTCCTTGACGGATAAGAGCTAATCTATCTGCTGTTGTTTGTCCCGAATATTCGGCTGGTTGTGAGAAAAGCTCCTTATTTGGTAGAGCAGGTCTATCAGACCAAGCTGTTTCTAATAAGTCTGTATCTAGACGATACTCCAAGCCAAAGACAGATAGCTCGCCTCTAGTAGCCATTGCCTGAGCATAACTTGCACAAGCTCCGTCTGCTCCGATAACTGCTCCTTTCTCGAACTTATTAGTCAAAAAATCCGTGATAGAAGGAGTTCCTACCATACCATCTTTCATCAGTTCGATAGTCGTACCTTCTAGCTGTTCTGCTCCTTGTAGGTAGTAACGAGCATCAGTCCATAGACCTGCGAAGTCTTGTGTGATGAGCATTGTCCCAGCAGAGCCGTCAAAGCCACTGATCCATTCTCTACCCAACCAATGTTCTGGTGCATACTCACTAAGGTGAGCATCTGCAGAAGGTATGATATAAGCGTCTATCTTTTCATTTTGCATAGCCTGACGCAATGAGGCTAATCTTTCTTTAATAATATTCATAATCATCTTGTTTTGTCTAGTTCTCGTTATCCTATATGATAGGGGCGTAACCAGTATTTATATTTTCTTTCTTTCTTTTTTAATAGTGCCTTGGTGCTCGTAGCGGAGCAAGTCATTGACCTCTTTGACGGGGTTGAAGGTGCTGGCTGGCACTTCTACGAAGAGTGTGTTCCAGTTATGCATTCCTCCGTTCCATAGTCCAGGACGCTCCATAGCAATGAGTTGTCTGCCACCCTGACTTTTATTAACAATGAACGCCATACGAGAGTTTACATAGTCTCTTAGGTCGTAAGGATTGCCATAAGTGTCTTTTGTTGAGCAGATAATATCTACTGGGTTGAAGTAAGCACTCTGCTCAAAGATAGCTTTTTGTCCTTCGTCGGCAAAGTCCACTTGCGAACTTTCCAAAATTTGTAAGGATGTCGTGCCGTCAGACTCCTTAATGATGAATGGACCACCACCTGCTTCGCCCGTATTACGTACCATACCGCAGACACGTATCGGACGGTTGAGCTTTGTCCTCAAGAAGAGCGTAAAGCTGTTGCTGTCCTCCTTAATATCATTAGGTATGCTGATACAGAAGTTCTGCTTGAGGAAGTCGGCAATCTTGTCCAGTCGGCTACGTGAGAGCGTCTTCTCCTCGTCTATTTCCTTGATGTAAGCATTTATCTGCTCTTTGATATTGAGCATTATGCCACCGAGAAATTTTTTGTAGATGATAGTCGTCGCACGTAAGTGGTCAGGTACGACATTGTCAATATTCTTGATGAAGATAAAGTCAGCATCTATCTCGTTGAGGTTCTCTATTAGAGAGCCGTGTCCTCCAGGGCGGAATAAAATAGAGCCATCTTCTTGACGGAACAGCGAGCCATCAGGATTAAGAGCCACGGTGTCTGTCTGAGGCTTCTGCGTAGAGAATGAAATCTCATACTGCACGCTGTAATGCTGTTCGTAATAGCGTTTATTTTCCTCTAGTACGGCAGAGAAACGTGCTTGATGCTCTGGCGAAACAGTAAAATGTAGTTTTACCTTCCCGTCATTAGATTTAATATAATAAGCTCCTTCTACCAAATGCTCGTCAGCCGATACAGCTCGTCCCTTATTATACGTATGGAACGGGATAACGCCCTTAGGCAATGAGCCATAATTCAAGCCTTTATCAAGAAGTAGATTCTCTAAGATTGTTTTGTATTTGCCTAATTGAAGTAATTTGTTTACCGTCTTCCACTCATTACGCAGACAAGCTTCGTTGAGGTCGGTGTAGAATGCGAAGTTTTTGATGTTTTCAAAGAACTTGACCACCTCTTCTTTAGTCGGCTCTTGCTCGTTGCCGTGCAAAAATTCAAATAATACTTTGAACATCCTTGAGGCAGCACCCGAGGCTGGTACGAATTTTACCACATTAGTATGATGTGTCTCTATCCATTCTTGCCAATCGTTCATATACTCGTGCTCTTCTTTCTTGGCAATGGAGATGATACCTTCCTCTAGCGTTGCAGGAGCAAGAATTTCAGGATAAGTCATTTCTTGGCGGATAAACTCTATCTGCCTAAGGATTTCTTTTTCTGATAGTCCTTTTTTCTCAAGGACTTCCAAATCGTTTTCGTTGAATAATGATTCTGTTGTTGTGTCGTTCATCTTTATAATGATTTACCTAAAGTCAATCCCGCAAAAGCAAGCAATAAGCCAAGGCTGATACTTACTATGATGTAGAGGACGAAGAGTGTCCATTGTCCTTTCTCCAGTAGCTTGAGGCTCTCCACCCCAAAGGTAGAGAAGGTCGTAAAACCACCGCACAGCCCAGTCGTGAGGAATAGCACAAGCTCTCTACTGACCTCTTGTCGTGTGAAGACAAGTCCTGTAATCAATCCTAGGATAAAGCAACCTAAGATATTAACGACTAGGGTAGCGAGGAAGCTGTGGTTAGGGTTCTGAATATATTTGATGATTGCGAGGCTACAGATGTAGCGTAATCCAGCACCGAGACCACCACCTAGGGCTACGGAAAGAACAGCTGTCCAAGACATTTAATTGATTGACTAGATAATTTATTAATATATAATCTTCAAATTTACAAAGTTTATATGATATAAGCAAGAAGGTACATTCCAGTATCAAGTGCAACGCTTAGTCCAAATTTAGATAAAATTTTTCGAATGGCGTATAGAAATTAAGTTTTTTACGCGGTCTATTATTT
>PDWI01007991.1_pt1 | contig 23070 bp, 18 predicted proteins | sample 1430891 | NCBI WGS metagenome assembly PDWI01 (sample SAMN01162508, study PRJNA174530) | Oral metagenome, whole genome shotgun sequencing project. | biome: Marine environment; feature: Marine mammal; material: Swab sample of the gingival sulcus; isolation source: swab sample of gingival sulcus... | reverse complement strand
TTCCTCTGCTTTATCAGTCGCATTTTCTTCGGCGGTTGTTTCTGCAACGACCTTTTCTTCGCTGACTTCATTTTCATCAGTGGAAGGGGCATCGTCAATGACCAAAGTAGATTCAACGATTGGTGTTTCTGCCGTATCAGTATTATCATGATTCATAACCGTTTCATCATGATTAGCAACTTCATCAGCATTATTGACAGCATCGGTATTATCAACATCGGTATTATCGACATTGCTAGGCTCCACAGGTGCAACCTCTTCGCCATTAAGCAAGCGACTAAACACATCAGCAAACTCATCATGATAAACCGTGGTATTCACTTCTGTCTCTTGATTCATTACCTGAGTATCTAACGAATCCGCTAACTTTGCAAGATAGTCTGGGTGTTGCCCTCGTGGATCGTTATCGGCACGTTTGCCAATTGGCGCTGGTTCAACAGACGTTTTACCCTGTTGCACATCAAACTGAGCAACCGACCTCACCATTGCATGAAAATTCGCAAGGTAGTCTGGCGTCAAAGGCTGATAGCCATAGTTGGCAAAATCAAAATCAGCAAAGTCAAAGTCAAGCTCTGCGTTTGCTTCTAGCTTATCAACTTGATCCTCTGATTGCTTATCCGCCTCATCACTTTGCTTAGTAGCTTTTGCTTTATCCACTGCTTCAATAAAGCAGGCGATAACACCTTCATTTTGCAAGCGTTCTTCGACATTGTCCAACATCATGCGCAAAAATTCACCAACGCTACCGGTAATTGCCATAGCTTTTGTTGCTCTGGCAGGGGTGGTTGGTTGAGACGTTGTCTTATCGGTCGCTAGCTGAGTTGCTAAACGTTTTGCCATGGCTTCACGCACAACCCTAGGGTCATTCCATGCTCGACCATCTGCTCTAGGGGTCTGCATGCTCGCTTGTTTTTCAGCTGTGGCTTCTAAATTCAAAACCTCTGAGTTTTCTAAAGCCTCTGAGCTTGCAACATCAGAACTAACAACCTCGGAACTTGATACATCAGCCGTTGCGACTTCTGCGACTACCTCTGTGCTCTCGTTGGCTGTCTCTGCTTTATCCCTTGCTGGTTCTTTAGCAACGGTATCGATAGCAGGAGACGTTGGCACAGCTGAACTACCTTGCGCTTGTGCCTGTGGTGCATTGTCAGCATCATTTGTTGCATGGCTTTCGTTCACTTGATTGTCATCAGCTTTTGCAATCGGCTGTTGAGGCTCTACAGACTTCACCTTAGTTGTTGGCGGTGGAGCGACCGGCTTACTCTTATCGAGTGACAAATGTACTACTTGCTCTGTTTTTGGCGCATCTTCGACACGAGTCACTTGTAAGGTAACTTCATTGCTAGACTTTGCCTTGCTCTCTGTTCTACCCTTATCTGCTTTTGTGCTCTGTTTTGTGCCTTGTTTCGCCTTGTTAGCTTGATTTGCTTCATTAGCATGAGTCAGACTTACAGAAGATTGCGACGGCTTGTTAGCCGTTGAGCTAGCGGTTGGTTCAGTCTGTGGCTTTGCTTGACTAGACTGTGGTCGTGATTGCGTCACATTTTGACTCGCCTGCTGATTGACCAAAGTCTCATTACGAGGGAATTCGCCACGCGATTCACGACGACTGTTTGGCTCACGTTTTGCCTTATCAACATTTTCTTTAATGTTGTCCTTTGCCTTATCCTTGTAGTTGGCATTTTTATTGCGATTGTCGCTACGTTCAGAACGTTGCTCAGAACGCTCAGCATTCTCTGATTTATTGTATTTGTTATATTGCTGACGACGGTCTTTTTTATAACGTCCTTTTTCATGCTTAGGCTTGCGGACTTGCTGACGTTTTTGCGGACGATTATTTTGAGCATTGTTATTAGCATGGTCTTTTTGCTCTGTGCTTGCCTGCTTATCGTTCGCTATGTTGCTTGCATTCGCTTGTACAGCCTCAGCTTGAGTCTGAGTAGCGGTTGGTATCGATGCTTGCCCAAACGAACCGAGACTTTGTCCACCATTATTGACAATGGCTTCAATCGCTTCGGCTGCCTGCTGACTGCTAATCGACTCAACCGTCTGTGCCTGTGGAATTGGAGCGAACAGGTTCGCAAGCCATGCAACCGCCTGTGGCTGATTGCTTGCGGTGGCCTGCACAGGGCTTGATTGAGGGTTTGCTTGAGCACTATTGCTCTGAGTAGCGGAAGGTGTCGATTGAACAGGAGCTTGTGCTTGTGTTCCCACTTGACGATTTGCTCTGTTATTGACGCCACCATTGCCTTGATTCTCAGCCTTTTGCTTCGCTGTATTAGGCTTACCGCTCTTATTACTAGCATTGTTGTTAGCACCGCTATTGGCATTGTTAGTAGCGAGGTTGTCTTCTCTCGGCTTGCGAGTTGGTTGTTGTTTTGGACGTTCGCTGTCAGCAGTTTGCCAATTGACATCATAGCCACGGCTACTTGTCTGCTCTTCTTCGCTATCATTGATACGCTCATAGCTAGAGGGAGCAAAGCCTTCAGGATTAAAGTGCAACTCATATTCAGGCGACTCTAAGTGAGCATGAGGTAAAATGGTAATGCGTGTACCACTGTCTTGCTCAAGATAAACAAGGCTGTCACGCTTCTCGTTAAGCAAGAAGGCCGCGATATCATTCGGTACTTCTGCTTGTAATTCACCCGAGCGGTGAGTCAGTGCCAACTGCTCAATCTGACGCATGATAGAGAGACTCAACGAACGCAAGTCACGAATCATGCCGGTACCATGACAACGAGGGCATTTGTAACCTGTGGACTCTTCTAATGAAGGACGCAGACGCTGACGACTCATTTCCATTAAGCCAAACTTAGAAATGCCTGCAAATTGGATTCGCGCACGGTCATACTTAGTCGCTTCCACTAGGCGTTTTTCAACTTCTTTTTGATGTTGACTATCATACATATCGATAAAATCAATGACCACCAATCCACCCATATCACGCAAACGCAACTGACGAGCAATCTCATCGGCGGCTTCTAGGTTGGTATGATAAGCAGTCTCAGCGACATCAGCCCCTTTAGTCGATTTGGCTGAGTTAATATCAATGGCAACCATAGCCTCAGTTTGGTCAATCACAATTGAGCCACCTGAAGGCAAACGCACTTCACGTTGATAAGCAGTTTCGATTTGCTTTTCGATACCAAAACGAGCAAACATCGGCTCATAATCCGTATATTTGCGTAATTTACTCATCTGCTTAGGCATCACAGATTGGATAAAATAAGCCGCCTCGTTATAAGCATTTTCGTTATCTACCCAAATTTCGCTAATATCATCACGCAAATAATCACGCACCGCACGAGTCACCACGCCTGCCTCTTGATGTACCAAACGAGGTGAAGGATAATTGCGATCTTGCTCGCCAATCGCTTGCCAAATATTTAACAAATGGTCCAAATCGTGTTGCAAATCTTCTTGTGATTTACCAATCCCTGCGGTACGGATAATGACACTCATGCCCTTTGGCATCTGTAGATTGGCAACAATGCGTTTCATATCCTCACGCATTTTGCCTGAGATTTGACGAGAGATACCCCCACCACGAGGGTTGTTTGGCATAAGCACCAAATAACGCCCTGCAAGTGAAATATAAGTAGACAGTGCCGCCCCTTTATTACCACGCTCTTCTTTTTCTACTTGCACGATAAGGGTATCGCCTTCTTTGATAAGGTTGCGAATGTTGTCATTGCGAGGATTGCCTGCAAGATATTCTTTAGCAATATCACGCACAGGCAAAAAGCCCTGACGCTTTGCACCGTACTCAACAAACACCGCTTCCAAAGACGGCTCGACACGGGTAACGTGGGCTTTATAGATGTTAGCTTTTTTCTGTTCACGGGTACGATTCTCTAAATCAAAATCATACATGTGGTTGCCTTTACACAAGGCGACACGAATCTCTTCGTTGTGGGTGGCATTAATAAGAATGCGTTTCATAATAAAATCCTATTGAGGTTATGAAAACGCAAAACCTGAGGGCTAAGCTAGCGACTGATAATTTAATAACTTACAATCTAACAGCTTACAATTTAGGCAACTGATAACTTAATAATTGCGTCTATAGCAACCGGAACAGTACACACACTATTTTTGAAGTCATAAAATGGCGTTTATTAAAAGCATCGTACTGTTTTAAATACCATATTATCAAACTTCCTACTGTCCGTTTTTAAGCTATTTTTAAGTATCGCATCACTTAGTGATGGGGAATGATAACATCTACATAAAACTACTTTATCCATTACTTAAATCAAAATCATTTATATCAACATTTAAGGCTAATATATAGACTCCTAGGATGTTAGGTAGTTTTGATACTTTATCAAACATAATTTAAAGTGCATCAGCATAAAATAATTATCAAAACATACAACCTTATGCTAATCACAAATAATCATTTTATGGTTATTTTATGATCATTGCTTGCCTACTTATCTAGATTAAACGATAAGTAAACTTAAATAATACAAATTACAATCGTTATCTTGTTCGCCCATTTTACTCTTTTATTCACATCAACAAAAGAGCATTTAACCAGCTATGCTAACGGCTGGGGTTTATATAGCGGACAGCAACCATATTCAACGCTATCCGACCAACCATCATCATGCATGCTTTATCAGGTTTTGTGTTTTAATTGTTTAAAATTAAGTTGTACAACACTCAGATAAAAAAGCATCATACATTGTTTACGTCTTAGATTATTAATCAATAATCCTTAACTCGGAGAATATAGCAGAAAACAGTAAAATTAGCTATTGTTTTTTTACAACACCTGTTAACATAATAATAATTTCAAACAATTTGAAAAATAACAAAACACCCTCATTGTAGGCAAAAATCTACCTGTTATAGTGGATTAAACTCAAAGTAAAACAAGGCAAGCGAACGAAAATGTACATGATTATTGACTATAGTACCTTAAGTGAGCTTAACACAGCCTTATAATGAATTTAATTCACTATAATTGTTTATTTTTTCTATTCAAAGTCATTTTATAGGATGCACCTTATGGATACAGCACTATTGCTGTCAGGTATCGTTGGACTCGGCATCGCCGCCCAATGGTTAGCTTGGTATTTAAAGCAACCGTCCATTTTATTTTTATTAATTGCAGGTATCATTATTGGTCCAGTTTTGGGCTGGTTTGATCCTGACTTGGTAATGGGTGATTTATTGTTCCCATTTATCTCATTGGGCGTTGCTGTTATTTTGTTTGAAGGTTCATTGACATTAGAATTTGAAGAAATCAAGCAACACGGTAAAGTCGTACAAATGTTAGTCAGTCTTGGGACGATTATTACCATCAGCGTGGTATCACTTGCAACTTATTTTTTGTTTGATGTAGACCCCTTGATTGCCTTACTGTTCGGAGCTTTGGTCTGCGTGACAGGTCCTACAGTGATTGTGCCTCTACTACGAAGCGTGCGACCCAATAAAACCATTGCCAACATCCTAAAATGGGAGGGCATCATTATTGATCCCATTGGGGCGATTGCTGTCGTCTTAGTCTATGAATACATCATCTCAGAAGGCATGGCTAATGGCTGGCTTATCTTTGCCGAGATTGTTGCCATTGCCACTGTAATTGGTATGTTTGGTGCATGGGTGTTAGCATTTTTGGTAAAGCGACACATGATACCTGAATATCTAATGAATGTGTTTACCCTCGCTTTTGTCTTACTATTGTTCTCTATCTCTAATCATTTAGAGCATGAATCTGGCTTGCTTGCAGTGACCGTGATGGGCGTGGCATTAGCCAATTGGAAAGACTTTCCTAAAGACCATATTTTAGAATTTAATGAGTCTTTGACCGTGTTGTTAATCTCAGTGTTATTTATCATATTAGCAGCACGCATGGAGCTGGCAAGCCTTGTGAATGTTGGCATGTTAGGATTAATCTTATTAGCTGTGGTGATGTTTGTTGCCAGACCATTATCGGTATGGGCTTGTTCTTATGGCTCTAAGCTTACGATGAATGAAAAGCTAATGATAAGTTGGATTGCTCCCAGAGGGATTGTCGCCGCCGCCATTTCTTCATTATTTGCGATTAAATTAGAAAGCTATGACATCAAAGGTGTTGAATTATTAGTACCTTTAGTATTTTTGATTATCATTGGTACGGTATTAATTCAAGGATTGGGGGCAAGGTTTGTAGCAACTTATCTTGGCGTCCGTGAAAAAGCCAATAATGGCATACTGATCGTTGGTGCAAACAAGGTGTCATTAAAAGTAGCCAAATCTCTTAAAGAGCAAGGAGTTGATGTCATTGTTGCTGATACCAGCTATACTAATATTGCCAGAGCAAGGATGCAGGGATTAAGAACTTATTATGGTCATCCCGTCTCCGAACACGCTCATACAGATCTTGATTTATTGGGAATTGGTCGCCTATTTGCTATGAGTCTAGATAATGAGCTCAATACGCTTAGTGAATTATATTATCGTCACGAATTTGGCAGTCGTAATATCTTTCGTCTAAAAATCACCAAAGATGCGATAAAAACCAATAAAAATATCAATAAAGCACCACAAACACAACAAGCTTTAATAGATAACAGTACGACAACCAAACCTGCAAAAACCGCATGGTACATTCGCCTATTTAGTAAAAATAAGGTACAAGAAAGCTTAAAACAAAAACCAGTTAACAAAAAAGAGAGAAATAACACTCAAAATAATAGTAATGACACAAACACTGATAGTAAAAAATCCATTCGTCGCTTATTTACAAAAAAGAAAGTTAAAAAGCCTCTATTTCACTCACAATGGTTATTCGGTGATGATATCAATTATCATAAAATGGAAGAAATGGTCAAACAATCGGCACGGATCAAAATTACCCGAATTACCGAAAACTATAGCTATAGCCAGTATAAAGCAGACAACAAAAACTTTATTCCGCTATACAGTATTGATAAAGAAGGCATATTACACATGATAACAACCAATTTTAATGGTAATATACCCAAAGACCGAAAGCTCGTCTCATTAGTGCTCAATGAAAAAACGTAAAGTAACACATAGAAACGTAAATAAAAATGAAACGTAAGTAAGCATGAAACGACATAAAATAGCAAACACTAAGCCAAAACTTTAAGCTATAGTGGATTAAAATTAGCAGTACTACAAGGAAAATGAGCGAAGATGTATCAGTAATACTTCAAGCGAGTTTGACCCATACCAATAGAGGGTAGTACCATTAATTTTAATTCACTATAAAATGCCAAGCTAAAAGATAGCCCTTATTCACACATTTTGGAACAGATTAACAATGACCAATACTGACACAAACAACATATTAGATAGCCAACCGCTAGACGAAAAAACGCTAGAGCAACATAAGCTATCATCAGATAGTCAGCAACTGGATAAACAGCTTTGCCACCGTTTATACATCACCTCTAACGCCATTACTCGCTCTTATCGTCCATTACTACAGAGCATCAATCTGACCTACCCACAGTACGTAGTCATGATGGCACTTTGGCAACAAGATGATATCACTATTGGCGAACTACACAAAAAAACCGTCATTGACATGGGTTGTCTTAGCCTAATGCTCAAAAAAATGGTGGACAAAGACATACTGCAGTTGGTAACTGACTCTGTTGATAGACGAGCAAAAAGAGTCCAACTCACCAAAGCTGGTATCGCCCTACAGGCAAAAGCCCAAAATGAACGATGCAAATTGCAAGAACAATATCAAGGCATCCTAGAAGACGCCGAACTGGCGCAATTATTACATTTACTTGATAAACTAAAAGATGGTCTATTATAAAGGAGACATACACTATGTTTTTTGTTGAATTAGATGATGATGGCATTTCCATCGCCGATATCAAAAGAATTGCTAAGCATATCGCTACAGATTATAAACGGGTGATAAAACAGCTCACAACCCATGATGCAGAGCTATTATCATTTATACTGAAGCCGACTCTGGAAAAGGACCATGCCGAAGATGAGATTCGTAAACATTGGAATCAATTTATCAGAGAGTTTAGCTTAACAAATGAAGAAGGCAACAAAATGCGCTTTTTTTATGGTGAAGATAGGCATCTATACTTTGGTGATAAAGAAGGTATTGAAACAGCCAAAAACTTATCGCACAATGCTGATTATCCCCAAAACCCTTACCATAGTGACGACTAAAACTAGGGCTTACTGACTGTTTAAACACAGTCAGTTCAAACAGATCCAGTGAATTTAATAAAAACCAGTGGTTTTAGTAGATGCACAACACGCTTTAGACAGCCTGTCCGCAGGCATAACCACTCGCCCATGCCCATTGAAAATTATAGCCACCCAGCCAACCCGTGACATCTAACACTTCTCCGATAAAATATAGGTTTGGTTGTCGTTGGCTTTCAAAGGTTTTGGAAGAGACTTCACTGGTTGCAACACCGCCTAAGGTTACTTCTGCGGTGCGGTAGCCCTCGGTGCCCGATGGCTTAATCTCCCAGTCATTAAGCTGACTGCCAATATCAGCAAGGATACTATCTTTAATATTTGCCAGCTCCTTATGCTGATGCTCATACCAAAAATAGTCCTGTAGCGCCAACAATAGCTTTTTGGGTAAGTAATCCGCCAGTATCGTGCGTATTTTTTGTTTCGGCGAATGCTGTTTTGCGTTAATCAGCAATTGAGTCACATCAGTGTTAGGAAACAAATTAAGATGAATACTCTCTCCTGTTTGCCAATAGTTAGATAACTGTAGCATCGCAAAACCTGACAGCCCACGATGCGTAAACAACAAAGGCTTGGCAAAGCGAATACGCTCATTAAAGGCAATAACATCTAGACTTAACCCTGAGAGCGATGCAAACATCTCTCCTAACTTACCCGTAAAGGTAAAAGGAACAAGCCCTGCTGAAGTTGCTACAATCTGATGACCAAACTGCTCAGCCACTTGATAACCAAAACCAGTTGCACCCTTCGTAGGGATGGATAAGCCTCCCGTTGCAATCACCAAGGATTGACAGTGGATCTCTATGCCTTCATCTTCAGTCTTGCAGTCACTCGTCTTAGCACAGTCGCCATCAGTACTATTAGCACTATCAGTGGGATGATGACGAGTTTTTTTACTATTTTTTTGACAAGTGATGATAAAACCTGCATCACTATCTGCTAAGCTTTTAGCTGTAATATTCATCACCTGTGTCTTAAGCATCATAGTCACATTTGCCTGTTGGCATTCTGCTAACAACATATTGACAATATCTTTGGCTGAATGGTCACAAAATAGCTGTCCATCACTTTTTTCGTGATAAGCAATACCATGCTTTTCTACTAATGAAATAAAATCCCAATTACTATAGCGAGATAATGCAGACTTACAAAAATGTGGGTTATCCCCTGTGTAGTTCTCTGCTTCAACAAAATAATTAGTAAAATTACAACGTCCACCACCTGACATCAAAATCTTTAATCCAGCTCGACTGGCATGATCAATGATAAGCACTCGCCTACCTCGTTGTCCAGCCGTCATCGCACAAAACAAGCCCGAAGCTCCTGCCCCTATAATCACAACGTCTGTCTGTATGGTTTGATTCATGATACTATGCTCATTGCTCATTCACTATTATTTCATGCGCTACTATACTAATTTCATGCACTGTTATATAGGGCAAGGTCTGATAAAATGTTTTGCCATTATACCGTTTTGCTGTTATTACAATACAAAGGTAATAAAACTTTGACACACTGGCGACGACATTATACAATCATAACCAATGATATTCACAACTATTTTACTTATAAATCTTTAATAGGAAATAACAATGATTATACTGGTAACAGGAGCGACCGCAGGCTTCGGCGAACAGATTGCCACTGACTTTGTAAAAGCGGGTCACACGGTAATCGCCACAGGCAGGCGTGAAGACAAACTACAAGCACTACAAACGGCTCTTGGTGATAAACTGATTCCGCTTGCCTTTGATATTGCCGATACGCAAGCCACGCAGACCGCCATCAAAAGCCTGCCCAATGAACTGTTAACAAATATTGATGTATTGGTAAATAACGCTGGACTGGCACTCGGGTTAGAGCCTGCTTATCAGGTTGATTTTAGTGATTGGCAAACCATGATTGATGTCAATGTTGTCGGACTTGCTCACCTTACCCATCTCATTTTGCCTTATATGGTCAAAAAGGATTCTGGGCTCATTATAAATATTGGATCCATTGCTGGTACTTATCCTTATCCAGGGGGTAATGTCTATGGAGCAACTAAAGCCTTTGTCAAACAATTTAGCTTAAATCTACGTGCTGACTTGTATGGCAAAAAGGTAAGAGTTACCAATATCGAGCCTGGCCTGTGCGGAGGTACGGAGTTTTCTAACGTTCGCTTTAAAGGCGATGACGAACAAGCTGAAAGAGTCTATGAGAATATCGATTATGTTACAGCAAAAGATATTGCTAATATTGTAACCTGGCTTGCAGAGCAACCAGAACATGTTAATATTAACTCACTAGAAGTCATGCCAACAGCACAGACTTTTAATGCACTAAAAGTATATAAAAAATAGCAAGATAAAAGTTATTATAATTTGCTTTTAATTGGCATTGCGGGTAGTATCTGTAGCTTGCAAAAAAAGGCTTGTTTTCCTATTATAGATGCCTTTGTGGTAAACACTGGTGGTGCAGGCGCTGATTTTTTTGTGAATATTGAACTTATTTAACTAAATTAACCTTGAGGATATAGAGTGTATGGAGTCTTTGAGCGATGCACGAGCGACACTAAAAGAAGATGACTTTAGCTTTGATGAAGACATTAGACACATCTTTATTGATGAGGCGGTGGAAGTACTCCAAACAATGGATACTTTTTTGCCACAATGGATAGATGATCCTAATGATTTTGAATCGCTAAAAGAAGTTCGTCGTGGCTTCCATACATTAAAAGGCTCTGGACGTATGGTTGGAGCCAATACAGTTGGTGAAGTCGCTTGGGCTATCGAAAATTTATTAAATAGAGTGTTACTAGACGTTGTCCCTGTCAGCGATGATTTACTTAAGCTAGTAAGTGAAACCAAATATATCATTCCATTCTTGATCAACGACTTTGCCAATCAAGAGCCCCCCTCCTCTGATCCTGCTCTCATTATTTTAAAAGCAGAAAACCTTAGAATGCAGAGGGAAGTATATGCAGGTACTGAAGATACAGATGCAGCCGTTGAACCTGAAGCAACCTCAGCACCACAAATTCCACCACCTGTTAAGATAGTAAGCAGAGATGGCGTTGATGCCACTGAAGAAGTTGCTGAAGCTAGCCCTGTAACACAATCAGATCAAGTCGCAGAAGCGAGTGAAACAGCTGATGACGTCAATAGTACATCATCTCCAGCTCATATTCCAGAAATCATAGATAGCAGTCTTGCTCCTGACCTTACTACTAATAATGTTGAACAAACACAGGTCACTGATAATGACACCCCTGCAATTATGACCGAAGTTCAATATCCAAAAGAAACCCAAAAATCAACATCTGATACAACCAAACAAGCAGAATCAGATATTAATAAAAACTATTCAGATATTGATAAAAAGATCATCTTTTTTAGCATTGCTCTTGCAATCATTATTATGTTGTGTGTCGTTGTTTTATTATAAAAACGTTTGTTATAAAAACGACTGTCAAGACAGACAAGTAAGTATTCTAATTTAACTATAGGTTTATAGCAGTCAACATTATCACATATTTATGATAGAATAAGTTTACAAATGTAAACTTATTCTATATTTGTGTTCGTCGTTAAGGAAAAATTATGAATAACACAGCAAGCTCAAATAACACACCAGCCCCAGAAACTTTAAACACCACCTCTACCCCACCAACATGGCTTGAACGTGACATCGCCAAGGTAAAGCCTCAACCCAGTCACCCTCTAACGGCAGTAGAAACTGAGCCTTCGAGCCAATGTAGCAGTTGTCACACCGTTATTACCAATACAGCTCTCAACTTTAACAGTTATGTTTGCCCACATTGTGACCACCACCTTACCATGACAGCAAGAGATCGTTTAAATTGGTTTTTTGATAGCATTGAGCAAGAGCTAGGACAAGAATTTAACAGCACAGATCCGCTAGGCTTTGTTGATAGTAAGCCTTATCCAACACGCCTGCAACAAGCTCAGGATAAAACAGAAGAAACTGAAGCACTGGTTAGCATGATAGGACAATTAAAAAACCTCCAGCTGGTTGCTTGTGCGTTTGATTTTCGCTTTATGGGTGGCTCTATGGGCTCAGTCGTTGGCGATCGCTTTGTACAGGCTGGAGAGCTGGCATTAGATAAAGGCATCCCTCTGGTTTGTTTTGCTGCCTCTGGTGGAGCAAGAATGCAAGAAGGCCTGTTATCACTGATGCAAATGGCACGTACTGGTGCAATTATCGAACGTCTAAAACAAGCAGGCGTGCCTTATCTAGTGGTCTTAACTGAACCTAAAGCCATGATCGGCTTTGCAGGAAAGCGGGTTATTGAACAAACTGTGCGAGAAACCTTAGAAGAGCCATTCCAACGTGCTGAGTTTTTATTAGAGCATGGCGTTATTGATCAAGTAGTACATAGACACCAGCTTATTGATACCATTCATCGTATTTTAGCTAAACTTACTCGAGTTAACCTCTGATATAATTGAGCAATACTCTATTACGTTTATATAACAAATTTTATCTAGATAACAAACAGGGATTATCGTTAGAATCAATAAGCAATGGTTAAAATGAATTACTGTTGTTTATTTTGGAGACAAATCTATGAAAAAGTTTTTATTAATCACAAGTTTAGCTCTAGTCAGTATCTCGCCTGCCTCTGCAGGGATAGCCAGTTGGTATGGTGATAAGTTTCACGGTAAGTCGACCGCTAGCGGCGAAAAATTTAACATGCATGGACTAACTGCAGCTCACCGTACTTTAACCTTTGGCTCAAAAGTCAAGGTCACTAACCAACGTAATGGCAAGTCCACCGTCGTTTGTATTAACGATCGTGGTCCTCATGTTAAAGGTCGTGTTATCGACTTATCAAAAGCAGCCGCTAAAGAAATTGGTATGGCAGGACTAACAAAAGTTACTTTGGAAGTATTACATAAGCCAAAGTCATGGCGATATGGTAAAAAAGTTTGTAATTTGTAGTTAGCAACTACGACAATCAAACAAATACGACAACTAACCACTTGACACACAACTGGCAGTAAAAAGGCTCTATCTACAGAGCCTTATTTGCAAGCATTTTTTCAAACCTTATTGTCGCTAACCTTGAGCCATTAAGTAGCTCTTAATTTGTCTTCTTTTCGGATGATTTGACAACCATTGTACAAAGTCATGGATTTTTTCAAAATCATCACCAAACTTTTCATGATTGACCTTGTCAATTAGTTGTTGCTCTTCTTGATTCAGTATATGTTTTTGCCAAGGGTCGCTCATCACCTCTGTTAGCTTATCTTGTATCTTTAGCTGTTTTAATAATGCCCACTCACCCTTGTCTAGCCAAACATCATCGCAACGGGTACAAACATTGATCGTATTGTCATGCTCATGATTAATACGATATTTGGTCATAAATTTATGACAACGCTGACAAATCATGGCTGTTTCAGTATTGGTTAACTCATCAATGACAATCTCTTCGTCAGATGCCTGCTCTGACTCGATATATTCCGAAAAATCCTCCAGCCATGTACGATAACTCAACAAATCAATGTATGTCCCATCACATTCAGAACATTTTAACGCAGGTAAACCAACATCCAGCTTAGTTGGAGATAATGTCTGACCTTTACACTGATAACAATTTAATTGCATAATATAGATACCTTCTGTGATTTAACTGGCTGTTTGTTTAGGATTTATTAACATTCAAAAGCAAAGGCTACTTTTACAGCTTACTTCTTTCTAAAATATTACGGAACAATGTCTTTTGTTCTTCCGTTACCTTTGCCATACGTAATGCCATCAGCTGTGACATATCCCCAGACACTAAAATATCACCATTAATAAATGCATGCATAACATCATCCATCTCTAGACTGGCTAACAAAGAGCGCATCAAGGATTGATTTAATTGCACGCTTGTTTGAGCCTCTGGATGTTCACCTTTATGTAAATAACCCTCAAACAAATACAGCCTAGTTTCAGCAATATCATCATCTGCACCTGTTTTTGGATTTGTCTCTGCTTGCGCATTCTTTAATGATGAAATTTGCTGACTCAGGCTAGGACTGAGCTGTGGTGTATCTTTCGTCTCATCGTCACGGATAACGATATTAAGACAAATGGCTTTGGCGTTCGGTGATAGATGTAGCTCGATACTATCATTAACCTGTTCAAGCATCTCGAACCATTTATCAGTAAATATATTAATTGCTACCATTAAGGTTTCCTATTGTTGGGTTATAAACTGAGTTATAAGTTATTGGGTTATAAACAGAAAGAATAGGCTATCTATTGTATGATTGTCAGGAAGCATTAGCAAATATTTCACCCATAAAATTTTACCGCATATACATTTTTTACAAAATAAAGGCTCTTAACCCATAAAATACCAGCATACTTAAAATAACCACCAATAACGTCTGACGAATAAATAAACTAGCAATAATAGCAAAGATACCTGCCCAAAAATAGCTACTAGACAATAGTTGTGATACATAAGCTTGAATCGTTAACGACTGAGCCAGTTGCTGTGTCTGCTCTGGATTCAACACATCCTGAAACATAATCGGTACAAGCATCGCCGTCAATACACAAGGAGCTGTAAACGTAAGTATGTTCTTCATTGGTTTAGTCAATGAAATACGAAAATGTGTGGTAAAAAATACATAACGGACACTAAAAGTGATTAATGCCATCACTATAATCGCCAATGTGAAGTATTCTGTGGTTATCATTGGGGTTCCTATATATTTGGGAGTGTTCGGATCAGTATGTACAAGTAAATAAGCTGTGATACAGCTAAAAGTAGAAAAAACAGTATTTTTTACAAGCATTTGCTATAATAAAGTGAGCTCAACAGTTTACACAAAGATAATCAAATACGCAACATAACCAACAAACATAACCAGCACATGCTATTTATCAATACTCGTCCCGCCGAGCGAGCCATCTCACTTCAGCAACTAACATCTAGCGAATTATCCCATGCACCAAACAAACTACAAATTATCTCTTTACCTTTATTAGAGCTGGTTCCTACAAAATTAACGGATATAGAGAGACATAACCTTGATAAGCTCAAGACAGGGTACTATCAACGACTCATCGTTATTAGCCCCACGGCAGGACAGTTAGGTTGTCAATATCTATCACAACATTCGCTACAACTCACCACAGATGTAACCCATATTGTTAATGTTGATCAAATTGTCAGTGTTGGTAAAGCAACTGCCACCACCTTAATGAAATATAACCTACCCAGCATCTTACCAGCTGTGAGTAGTAATGAAGGTATGCTGGAGATGGATTGTCTAAGCGGACTTGATCATAGACATAGCGTAATGCTCTGGCGAGGGCAAGGCGGTAGAGATTTGCTTATTAATACGCTTAGGCAAAGAGGCGTAACAGTGGATGTGGTTGAATGGTATCAGCGTCAACTGCCCATACAGGCTTTGCCAACTTATCAACAATATCTACCCATCTTTACTGCGCTAAATAACCGCCACAACTCAGCGATTGCTCATGTATTAATCAGCAGTCGTCAGATATTTTTGCATTGGCAAACACTGGTAGATAGTGCTCGCCAGCAAAGCACATCGCAAGCACCAACGCTAAAAGCACCAACGCTCACTGATTTTCATTATTTAGCACTCGGGCAACGCCTCGCAACACAGCTTGATAAACAACATCTCAGTTACCAACAGTTAGACAATCTACAGCCAAAGACTATCCAGCAAGCCTTACTTAGCGCTGACTTTACTTAACACTGATCAGATCGTGCTAAACATTCAAACATTAAAATCAAGTCACAGGGCATGTTGGGAGTTCAAACGTGGAACTAACGCTTGAATTCTCAACACGCCCTAATCATGATAGAATACTGAATCCTGATTTGCAGTAATCATCGCTAACCACAACTAAAAAACACTAGCCAATATGAGCCAATCTATCTTACATATCAACAATAAACCCTATGATCTCAGTCTGCACACCCCCATGATGGTACAGTATCTGGAGACTAAGGCACAGTATCCTGACGCGTTACTCCTTTATCGTATGGGAGATTTTTATGAATTGTTCTTTGACGATGCCAAGCTAGCAGCTCAACTCCTAGATATCACCTTGACTCGACGTGGTACAGATAGGGCAGGTACAGAGATTCCTATGGCAGGGGTACCTTTTCATGCGGCAGACAGCTATATGGCTCGGCTTATTGCTCAAGGACAAACCGTGGTCATTTGTGAACAGATAGAAGAAGATACAGAACAAAAGACAAACTCATCAACAACCCGCTCCACCACTCAAAAGACCGCAAAAAAATCAACAACAAAGTCAACAAAAAACCTCATGCGACGTGAGGTTGTCCGTACTCTGACCGCCGGCACGCTTACTGATGAGGCACTTTTTGCTCCCAATCAAGATAGCAGTCATACGCCAAATGTAACTGCCATCGATATCATTATCAATGACAAAAAGTCTGATTATCAAGCAGGGATCAGTAGTCTGGATATTTCTGCCGGCACGATACGCTGTCAAAGCATTAGCACACAATCACTGCAACAACTACAAAATGAGGTTAGCAACGTATTATCTCGTTTTGCTCCTAGCGAATGCCTAGTCAGTGAAAGCCTGCATCCTACACCATTTAACCAATGGTTACAGGAGCAACTAGACTGCCCGATTATTTATCTTGCCAGTGCAGATTTTTCAAAAACGCATGCCACCGCATCCATTTGCCAGCAGTTTGAAGTAAGTCAGCTTGAGGGGTTGGGCATTGCCAACAGTCTATTGGCTCAATCAACCACTGCCTCATTGATTCATTACGCTCGACAAACACAACAGCGACAAATCCCACATGTCAATCAACTGATTGTAGAAGATAGCCATGATTATCTGATTCTAGATGATATTTGCCAACGCAATCTTGAGCTATTTAGTAGTGTCAGCACTGGTGGTACCTCTTTATTGACTGTACTAAACCACTGCAAAACCCCCATGGGAAAGCGCCTGCTTCCACAACAGCTTAAGCGTCCGTTACGCAATAGAGAGCATATCCGCCTACGCCTAGACGCTATTGACACCCTTATTAGACAGGAAGCAACATATCTCACCCAATTACAAGACATCCTAGGTAGCATTGCCGACATTGAACGTATCAGCAGTCGTATTAGCCTTGCTACAGCAAAACCTCGTGACTTAATCAAGCTTGCCCAAAGCATTCGAGCCTCTGATTCATTAGCCGAAGCTATTCAAACAAAGCATAACCAGCTTACGAGCAATCATGAGGATGATAATCATAACCGAGGCCTGCTTGCCTTGTTGCTAACCCACTTGCCAAAATGTAACCCTAAACTCATTGATATTGCCCAGACGCTTGAGCATGCCATCATCGCTGAGCCACCCGCCCACATTCGTGATGGTGGGGTGATAAAAGCTGGCTATGATGAAGAACTCGACAAACTCACCAGCCTACACGACAATGTACAAGATACTCTCGATGAAATGGCAGAAAACCATCGCCTAATTCACAACTTACCCAATCTTAAAGTTGGATTTAACAAGGTCAGTGGTTTTTATTTTGAATTACCCAGAGTACAAGCAAAGTCTGCTCCTAGTAGCTTTATCCGCAGACAAACGCTAAAAAGTTGTGAACGCTATGTCACCGAAGAGCTAAAAACGTTAGAAACAGAATATCTAAATGCTCAGTCGCTGGCATTAGCCCGTGAAAAGCTGATATATAAGCAACTATTAAATCAACTCAGTCACGAGATTAGTAACTTACAACAACTATCACAAGCCGTAGCTCAATTTGATGTGCTGATTAACTGGACACAGCTTGCGCAGCATTATCAATGGACTCGCCCCACTTTGACAACACAAACAGGAGAGCTTGCCATTATTCAGGGACGGCATCTGGTTGTTGAGGCAGGCATGCATCATCGACAACAGACAGGCACACCGACAAATAACCCACAACAAACCAACCAATTTGTCGCCAATGATTGCTTGTTAGGTACAGCTAACATAAGTCAAGCAACAGCACAGACAACGCAAACAATACCTAACGATAAACCCATTAAAGATAATGCTAAATTACTCTTAATCACAGGGCCTAATATGGGTGGCAAGTCCACCTATATGCGACAAGTTGCCTTAATTGTACTACTTGCCAGTTGTGGTAGCTTTGTGCCTGCTCAATCAGCGACTATTGGTGATATTGACCGCATCTTTACCCGCATTGGCTCCGCTGATGATCTCGCAGGTGGTAAATCAACCTTTATGGTTGAAATGATAGAAACCGCTCACATACTAAACCTTGCTAGTGAGAAGTCTCTCGTATTAATGGATGAGGTTGGTCGAGGCACAAGCACCACAGATGGACTGGCCATGGCCTATGCCTGCATCAACAAGCTGGCAGATATCGGCTGTCTTACGCTATTTGCCAGTCATTATTTTGAACTAACTACCCTTGCCCAACAGCACCCACAGATGAAAAATGTACAGGTTGTTGCCAGTGAAGTTGATGGTAAGTTGCTATTGCTACATCAGATCCGTGACGGTTTTGCCAGCTCGAGCTTTGGCTTGCATGTCGCAAAAATGGCAGGCGTGCCATCTGAGGTCATTGCCATCGCCCAACAGTATTTGCAAAACAGTTTAAATAACGATAATACCTCTTATTTAACCAAGCATATCCAAGATGAATCATCCACCAGCTCACAAAAAGCGATGCAACCCTTACAGCCATCATTAGATCTAGCAAAACCACTCACTGAAGAGCAACAACAAAAGCTGACACAGTTTACTAAACTACAAGCTTTATTAGCTGATATTGATCCAGATGAAACCACACCAAAACAGGCCTTACAATATTTATATCAATTAAAACTTATCCAGTAAGGTTAAGGCGTATATTAAGATAAAATAGTAAGACAAAATCACTTATGGTTGTAAATATTCCTGCTAATTTGAGACTTATTTCTTGAACATGGTATAACTTGCTGTTGTTGTTAAGTTTTATGTATAGTGAATTAAAATCAAAATTGCTACTACTAGGCAACTGGGAGGCAGATTTTAAGAGCTTAGTCTGTAGCATCTGCACTACTGTACAGTCAGCCAAGAAATTTTTACCAGTTGCCGTTACCGATTTGTAGCTTTTTTCTTTTTAATTGACTATAGTACCTTGAGTGTACTTAACACAGTCTTACAATGAATTTAATTCACCATACAATATTCTTCCAACAAAAAAGGATAACCACCATGAGCATCTACAACAACTCAACCCTCCCCAAAAAAGACAAAATCATTATTTTTACAGGGGCAGGGCTAAGTGCAAGTTCGGGTATTTCTACCTTTCGTGATAGTGGCGGTCTATGGGAAGAATATGACACCAATAAAATCTGTACTTCAGGTTGTCTAGATTGGAACTATCAGCAAACCATAGAATTTTACAACAAACGCCGAGTAGATTTGCAAGACAAACAGCCAAATCAAGCCCACTTTATGTGCCAAAGGCTCAAAGACAAATATCCGCAACAAGTCGAAATCATCACCCAAAATGTCGATAATTTGCTAGAAAAGGCAAATTGTAAAGGCGTTCTGCACTTACATGGTTTTTTAGAAGAAATTCGCTGTATGATTTGTGAGGATATTGTTAATATCAAATACGCCGAGCAAGATGACTCTAACGGAACTTGTGCAAAATGTGGCGGTAAAATGCGTCCAAATGTGGTGTTTTTTGGTGAAATGGCTCCGATGTACGAAAAGCTGTATGACCTACTTGAACGCTGTGCCTTGCTTGTGGTGATTGGTACAAGCGGTAATGTCATTGATGTGAATTATTTAAGTCGCTTTGCCGATTATGCGATACTCAATAACCTTGAACAAAGCGATGCCATCAACGAAAGCAACTTTGATAAAATTTATTATGAAGATGCCAACATTGCTTATGCTCAAGTGGAAAAAGATGTTGAGAGTTTCGTTCGATGTGGTAGCGTTTAGCAATGACACTGCAATGAAATAGTCAGCTTTATTGCTTTTTAGGGCTTACATCAGCTAGTTTAAGGTTTCAGATAGTTTAAAGTTCCATATATTTACAATTTATAATTGATTTTCATAAATAAAGGTTATACTATGATGATAGGGTAGTTTTTCATAATATTTATCTTATAGTGAATTAAACTTAATTGTGCTACGGTGTCAAATTCGCTCGAAGTATTACTTATACATCTTCGCTCATTTTCCTTGTAGCACTTCTAATTTTAATCCACTATAGATTTTAGAGCTTTTGATTTTTACATACATTAACAAACTTATAAGGAGGACGTTATGAGATATTCTGCAATGGCGGTTGCCAACGCTTTTATCGAAAAAGCACAACAAGAAAAAAACCATAATTTAACTCCTATGAAGTTGCAGAAGTTAATGTTTTTTTCTCAGACATGGTATCTAAAATCCTACGGCGATCTACTGTTTGACGGTTATTTTGAGCGTTGGCAATATGGTCCTGTGTTACCAGAAATATATCACGAATTTAAAAAATTTGGTGCTCAAGAAATTGACTGTTTTGGTGTTGATTTATTCAATGAGCATTCAAAGGTAGAGTTACCTTATCATATTATTTCATTCCTTGACCAGATCATTAAAAGTTATGGTCATCTCAGCGGTTCGCAGTTGTCTTGGATGACACATCAACCAGAGACAGCATGGTCAAAAGGAAACCTTGGTACGATTATTAGTACACAAGATATGATTCATGGTAGAGTATGAATATTTCTACAACCTTTCATAATATTGAAATTCATGCAGAAAATGGTGTCGAGGAAGAAACACCATTTTCTTTTTCATTGAGTAATACGGCTATTAATAAAGCAGGAAATGTTATTCGCTGTTATATGCTCGAATCTAAAGAAAATAAAAATAGCATTACAAATACAAGTCAAGAAGATTTTATCAACGCATTATTGATACTTAGAAGTTACCGAGAGTATCACCTGCCTTATCTTAAGCTTATGGAAAACCTCCTAACGCATAAACTCAACCGTCTAAATATACTTGAAAAAAGCATTATTGCCTCTCGCTCCAAAAGATTAGAATCTATTTCATCAAAATTGCTACGCCGTCCAACCATGAGACTGTCACAAATGGATGATATGGTTGGCTTGCGAGTAACTTTTGCCAATATGCATGATTTACAATGCTTTATTGATGATACAATGCATTGTGAAATACAAAACCACCAACGCATTGACAATAAAATAAGAGAAAATAATTATATTAACTCACCCAAAGAAGATGGCTATCGTGGCATACATAGAGTTTTTAAGTACCAAACAGATGATAATAGGATCATTAGAGTAGAATTGCAGTTGCGTACCAAAATTCAACATGAATGGGCAACCATTGTGGAAATATTGGGCTCTCTTAAGCAAACATCTTTTAAAACAGGCGAGGGTGAAGATACTCATCGTCAATTTCTTGAGTTAAGTAGTGTGTTGTTTGCAATCGAAGAAGAACTGCCCGTGATTGCTAACTATTCATCCCTTACACCTACTGAAATATGTACAAAACTCAGGGAAATGGATAAAGAATTACAAATTATTCAAACCTTAGAAAGTGTTAAATCCATTCCATTAGATTCTGATGATAAACAGGATAAGTATTATTTATTGTTATTAAATTTAGATAGTCGGACAACAACTGTTATCGCTTACAATGATGAATTAACGGCGAACGAGGCTTATGGAAGATTAGAACGAGATTACAAAGAAACTCATCAATTTAATGTTGCTTTAGTATCTGTTACCGATATTAATAAGATTAAAGATGCCTACCCTAATTATTTTCTGCATACAGAGAATTTTATCAGTAGATTTCGTTGGTTATTACAAAAATATTCTTAGGTTGTTAAGTTGTAATGTTGCCAATTATAAAAAACGCTCATTCACCGCATCTATATCAAAAAATGCAGGGTCAAAATTTTCGTCGTCTTCCAAACCTAACCACTCTCGCATCTCTTGATATTCAGGGTGGGTTTTATCATTAATAATTTCAAGCATATATTCATAACCGCCCATACCGCCACAATCTTCAAAGGGACAGGCACGGCGACCTTTGATACACATAGGTAAGGGTTGCTGTTTATCAAAATCCAATACCTTTTCTAACAAAACATCATGATGCCAATCATCGCCAAAATCATACCAATAGCCTATTTTGTCTTTTTCTTTACTTAACAGTTGGCTTATCTTAAATTTGCGTTCATCTAGCACCTCATCAAAATCAAACTCAGGATTTGGCACGCCATAGTACTTCGTAAAACCAACAGCTTTACCAGTATCCTTGATAAACTGATGTAGCAATTTGGATAATATCATGCAATTCATCAAGGCGAGTATCACTTGCAACGAGCAAACGTCGCCAAATCGGTGGTTTGCTCCACTTTAGGGTGACTTTGATTTGATAGATAGATTTTTTTGCCATGATTATGTTCCTTTGTCGGTATTAAGTAGCCATGCAAAAATAAAGTATAGTTTACCAATCTCCCCAAATCTCTCTTTACAAAAGAGGGACTTAACAATGATATACTTTATTTTTGCTCATTTACTTATATTTTCAGTTAGTATAGCATAGAGATAATGAGTTTTATTATTTTTTTAACGCTTGCACTAACTCATTTAGGGTGGCGATTTCTCGTTCTTTTTCTTTGATAATTTGGTCTTTTTGGGCGATGATTTCGTCTTTGTGAGATAAGGTAAGTTTTAGTTTCTCGTTTTCTTGAATGATACTTTCGGTTGTCCCATAATATTGTAAATTAACCCCAGTTCGGTTTAAGAAACTTATAAATTATTGAAATAATTTAATATTTTTTACAGTATCATTAAAGCCATCATATTCAACGAAGATATTACGCAA
>PDWI01003255.1_pt1 | contig 23072 bp, 25 predicted proteins | sample 1430891 | NCBI WGS metagenome assembly PDWI01 (sample SAMN01162508, study PRJNA174530) | Oral metagenome, whole genome shotgun sequencing project. | biome: Marine environment; feature: Marine mammal; material: Swab sample of the gingival sulcus; isolation source: swab sample of gingival sulcus... | reverse complement strand
GTTTCTGGTCTTTTTCTTCCCATTGAAAAATCCTCCTAATTAAGTTTATTATATCTTAACCAGAAGGATTATCATACACAAAATTTTTTACACTACCTAGTCTTATATTGAGTTATTTACCTAGATTTTTTATATTATTATATATATTTGGATAAGTGTTTTTGTTTAAAGTAATCAAATTTGTGTATCGCGATAAGTCATACTTAGTGATATTAAAGCGATTAGACTTAATGTCACTATGCTCAATATACCGGTTTTTGTAACATTGTTTGTTTTATTTATTGCTCCGTTCGCAGCCAAAACGCAGACGTTATTTGCGAATATACTTAAAAATATTATTGATGTTATGATAGTAGTATTAATTAATTTTTTCATTTTTCGTCCTCGCTTTTTTAATTCTTTTATTTATAGAATTATCGTCATTTTCTTAGAAAAATAAAGGATAGTTAATTGATATTTTTAGAAAAATCGATTAATTGCGATAGGAAAATATTGATTAAATAGGATTATCAATGTTGCTGACTGTGGTATAATATAGGGGTGTGTTTGGAGAAGGTAGGTACAATACTTTTAAATGCTTTTTGCAAAGAAAATTAGTTTTTGAAAAAAATGTTTCAAGGGGTGTAAATGGATAAAATAATACTTAGTGCTAGTCCTGGTGTAATAGAATTTTCAAATTTTGAGAAAATCAAGGTTCAGCTTAGTGATTATATTGAGAGTTTTGATAATAGAGATTACGAGAGTTTGGGCTATGATTTTGCTTTAGCAGATAAGGATGAGCTTGCAAAGGTTAAGAAATTTTTTTCTAAGAGAAGGCTTGGGCTTAAGAAGGTGTATACGGAGCCTTATATAGAAGTTGAGGCTATGTTTAAGGAACTTGAGGCTATTATTGATGCTAAACTAAAGCCTGCTAAGGATTATGTTGATTTAGCTGATAGGGATATGAAAAGAAAAAGAATTATGAACTATGCGAAAAATAGAGCTTTAGAGTTTGGAGAACAAGGAAGTAAGGTGATAGAGAGTCCATCTTTTTTTAATGATAGATGGCTAAACAAGTCTTATAAGCAGAGTAGTATTGTTGAAGAAATAGGTTCTAAACTTGAAAAGTCTAAGGAAGACATAGCCTACATTAAAGAACTTCCAACAAAAAATAGGGATGTTCTTTTAGCAAGATACTATGAAACCTTATCTACTGATGGTCTTTCTGACTTTAATAAAAATTTGGATAATATTACAATTAGTGAACAAGCTGCTATTGATGATAAGCAAGAGAGAAAGCTTAGGATAAGAACTACAAAACTACAGTACTTAAGGCTTCTTGATTTTATGAATAGTGAAGGTATATATTGCGAGGAGATTAATTAAGATATGAAACAAGAAAAAACGGAATTAACTAATTTTTGTATGGTTTATGATGAAAAAAATAACAGGGTATTAGTTCTTAACAAAAGAGATGATTCTTATGTGAAAGGAATCACCTTTGTTGGTGGACATATAGATACGGGTGAGCCATTTACAGATGCTGTAATTCGTGAGGTCTATGAAGAGACGGGACTCGAAATATCTGATGTGAGGTTAAAAGGTGTGGCTGATTGGGTACAGGAAGATGGTCTTAGATACATAGCTTTCTTGTATAAAACTAGCACTTTTAAAGGGGAAGTTACAAATTCAAAAGAGGGAGAAGTATATTGGATGGATTTTGATGAATTTGTAAAAAGTGATAAGGCTATTGGTGTAGAAGAAATGTTTAAGGTAATTATGAATGATGAATTTAGTGAGTTTTATTGTGTAGAGAAAAAGGGAAAGTGGAAAAACAGCATAAAATAATTTCTTATAAACACCATAAATATGGGAATGCAACTGTCAGTTTACACAAAAATACTGTTAGTTGGTGGTGTAGCAAACTGTGAAATGATATATTTTTTTTGAAAGAAAAAATGTATTGTTTTAAGGTGAGTGACAAAACGACCTTAACATTAGGAGGAAGAAATGACTTTTGGAAATAGAATAATTAATTTAAGAAATAAAAAGGGATGGACACAGGAATACCTTGCTGAAAAGATGTTTGTTAGCAGACAATCAGTTTCAAAGTGGGAAAGTGATAGGTCAATGCCTGACTTAGAAAAAATTATTATTTTGTCTGATTTATTTGGTGTTAGCACTGATTATTTACTTAAAGGTGTGGGTATAGAAAGTAAATTAGAAGAAAAGAAAGTTTTTCAAGATGAAAATAGTAGTTTTAAAAGGAAGTTAAATATTGCTCAAGCTAATGATTATATTGATATTAAAATTGGCGTATCATTTAAGTACGCATTAGCTGTTATGTTGCTTATATTATCGCCGATAGCTTTGATAGTTTTACCTGTGCTTAGCGAAAATATGGTAATTACAATTAGTGAAAATTATGCTATAAGCTACGCCTTTGTTGTATTATTTTTATTTGTTTCGATTGCAGTGTCTATTTTTATGTATACATCTGCAAAACTATCTGACTATAAGTTCATAGAGACAGAAGATTTTGAATTTGATTATAGCGTAAAAGATATGATTCTTGAGAAAAAGAATACTTACAAGGATAAGTATGTTAGGGGAAATATTATTGCTACATTTATATTGCTTATGTCGGTTGTGCCTTTTTTGCTTACTTCGTTTATAAGTGAGGATGATGCATATATTATTATAATGCTTGGTGTATTCGTATTTTTTGTTTCTGTTGCAGTCTTTATTTATGTTAAAAATGGTCTCATTTGGTCAGCTTATGAAAGAGTTTTGCAAGAGGGCGAATATAATAAATTTAGGAAAGAACAAAATAAAAGGCAATCTAAGATTTCTTCTGTATATTGGCCGACAGTAGTTGCTTTGTTTTTGGTGTATAGTTTTATTACAAAGGATTGGGGTAATTCTTGGATTATTTGGCCAGTTGCAGCTTTGTTATTTGTGGCTATCAATGGGGTGATAAACATATTAAAGAAGTAATTAACTTTGGATTATAATCGTTTTTTTTGGTCTGCTTTGTAGTAAAAGGCTTATTTCTCTTAGCTAGATACTTTGAAAATTATAAAATTAAATACAGTGTCTTAGCCTATTTTTGAATTTAAAAAAATTTCTTTATAATACTATTAATATATAAATATTATACAATTTGTGTAAATTTTTTACTTTATTGTCCGATATTATTTCTAGTAATAATGTAATTGGATAAATTTGTAAGTATGTTATTAAAATAATTGAAAATATAAATTATTAGTATTTTAGAAAGGTTGTTTAGATGAAAAAAACTCATAGTATAGGTAATAAACTGAGCATTATAATTTCAGTAGTTTTGTTTGTGATACTTGCAACACAAAATACATATATTGGTTATAAGCAATTTCAGAGAGCTAGAAATAAAAATGCCGATGTTAGTAAGTACCAAGCTCAGACCTTGGCTGCTAGGATAGAGCAAAAACCAATAGAAGCTTATAAGGATTTAAGGTCGTTACAGAGTGTTGTGGAACACCAATTTCAGCATCCCAAATCTAAACGATTGAGGAGAGAGATATTAGAAAGTTTGCATAAGGTTATATCTGGAAACGATGTTATATTTTTAGCTGGTATTTATATGGAGCCAAATGCCTTTGATGGTAAAGATAGTGATTTTGCGCATACTAAATTTGGTAATAGAGTAGGGAGATTAGCTGTTCGTGCTAGAAGAGATGATGATGGAAAAGTCATTGTAGAACCTTCCAATATAATTGAGGATAGTAATGATAATGACTTTTACACAGAGGCTTTTGAAGCTGAAGGTGTTGGAATTACACAGCCTAGATATGAGACAATAAATGGTAAAGAGTATTTATTAATTAATTATTATGCACCAGTGTATGATGAAAATAATAAAAAAGCGGGTGTTATAATAGTTACTCTTAATATTGGGCCTTACCAAGAACAATTAGAATCATTTGATAAAGTATATGAGGATAATTTTTTCACACTTGCAACAAATGAGGGAGTTATAGTTGCTCAGAGTAACGATGCAAGTCAAATAATGGGAAATGTTTTTTCCGAAAATGAAGAATTTAGAGCATTATTTGAAGAGGCTCCTGAGAAAGGTTTTTCTCATATAAGGATTCAAAAAGAGCAAGACATTCACTATGTTTTTGCACCTATTCATATAAAGGGAACAAATATTCATTGGATTCTAGGGGTAAGTACACTTGACAAGAGTTTTATTAAGGAAGCATTTCAGGATGCTGTATTTAATGTTAGCATGTATGTAATAATATTAATAATAATTGTTATTTTGATTAACATATTGATGAGCAGAATGTTAGTTAAACCACTTAGAATTATAAGGAATGTATTAGCTAAGATATCGAATTTTAATTTGGATGAAAGTGAGGAAAGAGAGCTTGCGAAAAAGTATTTTAACAATAAAGATGAAATAGGAGAGATGATGCGCCATACAGCGAAAATGGTTAGTCAGCTTAAAGGTTTTGTTAAAAGTATTAATGATAGTGCAGAGGAAACATCTGAAACGTCAAAGGAACTTAATTTAACAGCTCAAAATACAAGTGGTAGTGCCGATGAAGTATCAATTGCAGTTAGTAATATTGCAGAGGGCGCAACTGGTCAGGCTGCAGATACTGCTGAAGCTGCGGAAAATGTAGAAAGAAGTGTTGAAGCTCTGCAGAATATGATAAAGATATTAAATGAGCTGGTAATCGCAACTGATAATATTAATGTTAAAAAAGATGAAGGTAAGGCTGCACTTAGTGATCTTACCAATCTTACAGAGTCTAGTAAGCAAGAGGCTGGTTTTGTAAATCAGATTATTATAGAAACTAATGAGAGTGCTGAAAATATATCGAAAGCTTCGGAAATGATACAATCTATTGCAGACCAAACTAATCTATTAGCTTTAAATGCGGCAATAGAGGCTGCGAGAGCTGGAGAGGCAGGAAGAGGATTTGCGGTTGTTGCCGATGAAATTAGAAAGTTAGCAGAAGATTCTACTAGGTTTACAGATGAGATTAGACTTATCATAGAAGGACTTAAAACTAAGGCACATAAGGCCGTTGAAAGAATGGAATATGTAGGAAGTATAGTTGAAGAACAGAATGAACAAACTTTAGTTACTACTAAAAAATTTAATGAGATAGAGGAAGCTCTTTCGGTTAGTAGAATGATAGTAGAACAAGTTAGTGATAATTCTAGAACTATAGAAGAAAATAACAATAATATTATAAGGATTGTTGAAAATTTATCAGCTATAGCTGAGGAAAATGCTGCTATTGCAGAAGAGGCTAGCGCTAGCGTAGAAGTTCAGACTAATTCTATTAATGAAGTAACGAAAGCTAGTGAAAATTTATCGAAGATAGCGAATGAATTGAAGAATGAAATTTCTGAATTTAAATTTTAATATTAATTTTTAAAAATAAAAAAAGAGAGTAAAACCAATTTTGTGATTTTACTCTCTATTTTTGTAAAAAAATTATTATTTTATCTTTATAGTTATTAGAATTGAACGGGTAGTATTTAGATTCTTCTATCTGTAAGAGGGAAATTATAGTACAGAAGTTTCCTGATTTTTCTCCCCGAAATTTTGCATCAAGCTATCCATTATTTCATCATGGGAATTATCTTTTTTCTCCATATTTTTAATCATTTTATATGCTTTAAATAAAGAAGTTGGACCAATTTCTGAACTAAAGAATCCAATTCCTTGATTCCAAGCTATTAATTCAAATACGTCATCTAACATTGCTGAACTAACACCGTGAGCATAAGCCTTTATTAGTTCCCTAGTTGCTTGTCTAATTCTTCCAGCACCAACGGCGTTAGTAAGTGAGAGAAGAAGTCTCATTTCGAATGGTATAGTTCTTTTGTCAGAGTTCCAAGTAACATTCCAAAAATCAACACTTACTTTTCCTAAATCTTCATCTATCATTGGATAGTTGAGTAAGGCAAGTGGCTTAAAAGGTGTTTTATCATCGCTTTTTAGTTTGTTTACTCTATAAAAATAAACGTGAAATTCGTTTTGTTGTTTTTCTTCGGTGTGGTGTTCAAAACCTAGTCCTTCCATTACAGGGTAAAGTGGGTGTGGCTTGAAAGTTTGAATTATATGTAGTCCATCACCTACGTTTAAATCTTCTGCTTGCTTTTTAAGTCCAGTGAAAAAATTTCCATTTATATTTCTAACATCTATTGTCTTGAATTTATCTATCTTGTTTATCCAATTTTTGCTCATTTTAAAACCTCCGTTTTCTTTCTTGTTTGTTATGTTCTTAGTTTATAATAATAACGGGGGTATGTATGTGGTAATTACCACGAAATGCAAAAAATTAATAGTAAATTTCAAAATGGTTTTTATTATAGTTGATTAGACCCTCATTTCTAAGTTTCGATAGTTCTTTAGAGAGTTGTGCTCTATCACAGTTGAGGTAGTTAGCTAGACCAATTCTGTCAAAAGGTATGCTAAAACGACTACTGCCTTTTAATAATTTTTCTTCGTTTAAATAATGTAGTAATCTTTCGCGAATAGTTTTTGCTGAAGTATTAATAATTTTTCTTGAAAGATTAAGATTTTTATTCGCTAAGATTTTTAGTAAATTAAAAAGTAATATCTTTTCGCCATCTGTTGATTGTCTTTTTGAATCAAAAATTTTATTTAGTTTTAAAAATAGAATTTCACAATCTTCAGATGCTCTTACATCTACCATTATAGTTTTAGTGTCGCTTATAGCATAAGAATCACCAAAGTGGGCGTTTTTTGGTATATATGAAAAAATAGTGGTATTTCCAGCAGCATCAACTCTTTCTATAAGTAACTTTCCATCCAATAAAATAGCTAATTTATCTACCTTATCGCCTGCGTGATAAATATATTCATTCTTTTTATAAGACTTTTTGTAAGGGGATAGACTATGTATTAGTTCGTCTATTTCTTCGGTATTCATTCCTTTAAATATAGGGTTTTTGTAATAATCTTTGTTCATGCTTTTTTCCTCAATATACAATATTTAATAAAATTATATCATAGTATATATATAATAAAAAATGAATTGTCAAATTATTAATTATTATATTTACAAAAGTTTTTACATTTAATATAATAAATTTAAAAAGGAGTTTCTTATGATAATAACAACAACTAATCATGTTGATGGTAAGAATATTGTTGAGTATAAGATAGTTTTTGGAGAGGCTATAGCAGGTATTCATTTTTTAAAAGATATCGGGGCAGGACTTACTAATATATTCGGTGGAAGATGCAGTGAGTATGAAGAAGAATTAATTAAAGCAAGGGAAGAAGCATTAAAAGAAATGGAAGAAAGAGCTAAGGATGTTGGTGCAGATGCAATAATTGGGGTAAAGTTTGATTATGAGGCACTTGGTTCTGATAATGCTATGCTTATGGTAGCTTGCTCTGGAACTGCTGTTGTTTTTGAATAGTTTTTAGTATTAAGTTTAGCTTGGAGAGTTTTTATGGATTATGATTTTTTTGCAAAAATAAATTCGCTTGTTTTAGGTGCGAGTGTATACGATTGTATAAAAAAGGAAAAACCTGATTTGCTTAGTAGAAAGTACAAATCTAGGGTTATAGATGAGTTTAAAGAAATACTGGGACGAACTGAGGGTCTAGGGGGACAAAGACATAATCCGATGGAAGGAATTTTGGTATTTGGCGCCTATTTACTTGCTGTTTATAAGGCGACAGATGGCGAAATGAGTGAGGAGCTGTTTAAAAAGTGTGTAGATTCTATTTCAAATAGTACTATAATAAAACTAAAAGGAAAAACGGGTAATATGTTTTCACAAAAGACTGTTGCAGAACAGAGAAGGCTTGAACGTTTAGGAAAAGAAGAATCTTATAAAAATGTATGGGAAATTGATTTTGATTATGTAGATGGTTCTGGTGAGTGTTATATAACTTATACCAAATGTGGACTTTGTAGTTTAGGTAAGCAGGAAGGGCTTAGTCATCTTATTAAGTACCTATGTGGTATTGACTATGCCATCTTTAAGCACCAAGGTCTTGTGCTTGATAGGACAAAGACTTTAGCATATGGAGATGAACATTGTAATTTCCATATAATGACTCAGGAAAAAGCCGAAGAAATAGGGTTTAAGAAGAGTAAAGATTCTAAATAAGTAATATTATCCAAAATTTTATCTATTAATTATATATTTGTGTAAAGTAGACTTGCAAAAAAGCTCATAAATAGTATAATGATAATAGTTATCAATATATTGGAAAGGATTTTTTATGCTTACTTTATTTATAGTTTTAATTGTTATATCTGCCGTTGTTAATATGGTTGCGGATGTGTATTTGGTATCTGGAAAAGAAAAGGGTATGAGTAAAAAAGATATGTTTGCTATAATTGAAAAGACCCCAGAAAAGCATATTAATATATCTGGTATGATAGGTGTATTTGCCTTATCTGTTTGGATGTTAGTAATATATTTTTTGTCTTATATTCAGGGAACTATGGGTGTAATAGCAATGCTTTCATTTGCTATGTATATAGGTTCTATTATGGTATTTCATGTTGCTTGTTCCCATATTTTTTTACTTGCGAAACGTTCGGATATGGATAGGGATTATCTTAAAAAGATGCTGGGATTTTATATGATTCCATGTATAATTTTTTCGCTGGTATACACTTTAGTCATGTTTTATTTAGGACTTAGTGGGGCTTTAAAGATGAATTTACTTTATTATTTGACATTACCATTTTCATCGACTGTTATCTTTCAGTTTGGACTTGGAAATTCGAAACTAATTAAGTGGAGATATTTTGAGTCTATAACAGGAACAATAAGTATGCTAATTGCTATGCTTGGAACTATAGGTATAATAGTGACAAATTATAATTTGATATAAATTAGTGATGCTACGACTATTAAGCTTTTATTAAAAAGTTTGATAGTCGTTTTTTAATGCTTTAAAATATGTTATATTATTGATTGGAAAGTAAAAATTATTATATTTTTAGAAGGATATAATTTATGGTGAAAGTTAAAAATTTTAATAAAATGCAAGTAAAGCTTACGATTATTGTTGGAATTATATTGTTGATTAGCAATACGATATTTTTGTTTTTATTAAATTATAGTACTCAGTTGGCGTTTGAAGATATAGTTATTCCTATTGACGGCATGACAATTGAGATATACAGTATTGATAATTTTTCTGAAAAAGTCCAGTTATATGGTATATTGATTGCTATATTTATGACTGTTTTTGGAACTTTTTTAACATATTTTGCGCTTGGAAAATTTTTAGCTCCTATCAAAGAATTGTCTTGTACTATGCAAAGAGTAGATAGGGGTAATTTGACCAATATAGTGGAAATTAAAGCTAATACAAAAGAGGTAGAGAGCCTAATTGATTCAATTAATGATATGTTATATAAATTAAAAGTTTCTTTTGATACTCAAAAGGAATTTTCGGCTTATATTGTACATGAACTAAAAACTCCTTTGTCTGTAATGAGAAGTAAGATTGATGTTTTTAAGAAAAAAGAACACAGTAAGGAAGAATACGATGACCTTGTTGGGATTTTGGACGAGCAAATTAAAAAAGTTGATAATTTAATTTCGAGAATAAATGATTTGGCTCAGGTTCAGAGAGTAGAATTGGGAGAACTTATTCCTATGGATATGCTTTTAGAGGAGATAGTAGATGATTTAGAAGATATGGCTTCTGTTAAAGATGTATTTATAAATTATAAAGCTTTTGATTATGATGTTGATAGTGAAAAAATGAGAAATCAAAACGTTATTATAGGTAACCATGCGCTTATATACCAAGCTTTTTTTAATATTGTGGAGAATGCAATTAAGTATAATAATTACGGTGGAGAAGTAAAAATTTCTTTATTAGAGGATGATAAGATAGTTAAAGTTATAATTGCTGATACTGGGATAGGAATAAAAAAAGAAGATTATGATGATATTTTTAAGCCGTTTTTTAGGGCTAAAAGCAATCCGAAAGATGTTTTGGGTATAGGAATGGGTCTTGCTTTTGCCAAGAAGGTATTTGACCATCATAAGGCAGATGTTTTTGTGTCTAAAAATGGAGAAAATGGTACTATTTTTGAAGTTGTTTTAAGGAAATGTAAGATATGAGATTATTAATAGTAGAAGATGAAAAAGACCTAAGAGAGAGTATTTCGGAAGGACTTAGAATAGATGGATATTATGTAGATGTTGCAGAGGATGGTGAAGTTGCTACTAACTTCCTTACTTGTAACGAATACGACCTAATTGTTTTAGATTTAAATCTCCCTGATATGCATGGCTTTGAACTGTTAAAGTATGCAAATGAAAATTGGTCTGAAGCAAAAATTTTAATACTTACAGCCAATGTTGATATTGAGACAAAGGTTAAAGGCTTTGACTTAGGTGCTAGTGATTATCTTACTAAACCATTTCATTTTCAAGAATTAGAAGTAAGAATAAAGGCTTTGTTAAGGCGTAAATTTTATTTAGAAAAAAACACCATTTCGTGTGGGGATTTGCTTTTTGATTGTGCAAAGAGAGTAGTTTTGATAAATGGTAAGGAGGTTTTTCTAACTAAGAAAGAAACGGCAATTATAGAGTATTTATTTTATAATAAGGATAAGATAGTTAGTAGTGAGGATTTAATATCCCATTCTTGGGATGATAATGTTGATTATTTTAGTAATTCGGTACGAGTTCACCTAACTTCACTTAGGAAAAAGTTGAAAAACATTTTGGGATATAATCCTATACTAAATAAAATCGGAGAGGGTTATTACTTGAAAAAATAAATTTTATTAATGCTTTTTGCTTGTTATATATAAAAGAAATACTAAAAAGCGTATAAAAATTAAATTGAAGTTAGTCTTAAATTTCTTAACATCATCTTAACATACTTTTTGTTATAATAAAAAAAACAATTTTGGAGGAAATATTTATGAAAAAAGTATTATTAATTTTAACATTATCATTTGCGATGGTGGCTTTGGCAAGTTGTGGTGCGAATGAAAAACAAGTTGATAACATTGGTGAGTTTGATACAGTGGATTTTGATGGAAATAAAGTTAATCAAGACATTTTTAAAGAAAATGATTTGACTATGGTAAATATGTTTTCATCTACTTGTAATCCCTGTATGGAAGAACTTCCATATATTGCTGAGTTATCTGCTGAATTAAAGGATAGAAAGATTGGTGTTTTAGGTATTAATATAGATGTTGACCAAGATGGAAATCCAGATAAAGTTTCACAAAAAGAAGTAGAGAAAATTCTTGGGGACAGAAAAATGAAGGTAGTTTTCCTTGACTATAATTTAATGGAAAAAGTGTTAACTAGAACAGATGCTATTCCTTATACTTTTTTTGTTGATAATGAGGGAAATATAATTGGTGATGAATATGTTGGGAATCATACTAAAGAAGAGTGGCTGGAAATAATTGATAAAGAAGCAAAAGGGCTATAAGATGGTGAATATAGTTTTACATAGTTTTAAAAAATATGGATCCTACTATTTATTTAGTTTAGGATTTATATTTTTTATTATCGGTATTTTTAGACATGAGCACATTATTGTTTTGAAAAAGGCAATAAGAATTTGTATGGAGTGTATTGGAATTGCTTAGAAATAAAAAGAATAAGACATTAAAAAATCAGATATTTAGGAGACATATTTTTCAAAGTTTTTTTGCTTTTATTTCAAATGCAAATATCAAAGGATATTTGAGTGGTAGGATATATAAGGGTGGCTTAAAAACTGCTTGTGTACCAGGATTAAATTGTTATTCTTGTGTCGGTGCTTTGGGTTCTTGCCCAATAGGTGCGATGCAAGCGGTTATAGGGAAAAAGGCTGGAAGGATTCCGTTTTATGTGACAGGCTTTTTAATTATGGTTGGAGCAGTCCTTGGTAGAATTGTTTGTGGATGGCTTTGTCCATTTGGACTTTTTCAAGATCTATTAAACAAGATTCCTTTTCCTAAGAAAATTAAGAGTTTGCCAAAGGAAAAAGTATTTGTTAAGATGAAGTATCTTATATTAGCGGTATTTGTTGTTATACTACCATTTTTTTTGCTTAACAATATAGGTAATTCAGATCCATATTTTTGTAAATTTATTTGTCCGGTAGGAACGTTAGAGGGTGGTATCCCATTAGTTCTTTTAAATAAGGCAATGAGAGGAGTGATATCTTTTTTGTTCTACTGGAAAGTTACTATTCTGATTATAACAATATTACTATCGATTATTGTTTATAGACCTTTTTGCAAGTTTATTTGTCCGCTCGGTGCTATATATTCTTTGTTTAATAAAGTTTCCATGTATAAGTATCATGTTGATATTGATAAGTGTGTAGCTTGTGGAAGGTGTGCAGATGCATGCCAGATGAATGTGGATCCAGTTAAGGATGCAAATGATTTAGAGTGTATTAGATGTGGAAAATGTGAGGCTGTATGTCCTACAAGTGCAATTAGTAGTGGGTTTAATATTATATAATGCCTAAAATAAGTATGTAATATTAAAAATCATTTTAGTCTGTTGTGATTTCAAAAAGTTGAGACTAAGAATTTAACTTTAGCTGGGTCGATTTATGTACTATAGTGGTTTTAATTTCTTAGTTTACTTATTTTTAATACTTTAGTAATTTACTTTATAAATGAAATGATGTAAAATTAACGTGGATATAACAAGGTATATGTTTGCCTAATATAAATAATAATCACAAGAAGGAGATAATAATGTCAAAAATAACAAAAAAATCAGTAATCGGAGATATAATTAGAGAAGATCAAGGAGTAATTCCTATTTTATTACAAGCGGGTATGCACTGTGTTGGGTGTCCAGCTTCTCAAATGGAAACATTAGAGGAAGCCTGTGCAGTTCATGGTATGGATTCTGATGCACTTGAATTAGCTTTAAATGAGTATTTAGAATCTAAATAATAGTTATGGATAAAGGAATGAAAAAAGTTTTTTTTGTTTTAGTCCTTACTTTTTTATTGGTTTCTTGTAATAATGAAGAAATAAAGAAAAGTGATTTAAATAAATCGACAAGCGCTATAGAGATTGAACTTGAGTCTAAGGAAAGTGGTGACTTTATAGAGTCGTCATCCATTTCTGAAAATAGAAAAATGACAGGAGATGTTGATGTTGACTATTTAGGAAGTGGACATGTTTTTTTAGGGGATGTGGAGAATTTCAAGGATGATTTTTGTAAAAAATGTGCAAGAAAAGTTTCAATGGCTACTGCTACTACGATAGATGGTAAGAGTTTTGTAGTTCCTGGTGAAAACAATTTTTTTAATGATGATGTTCCTTTTGCTAGAGATTTGTATAATCCTTATGGAATGATTTATGAAAAGCCTACAGTGGCTGCTGTTTCTTATGATAATAAGGATGCTATTGTTATAGATGAAGATGGTGAAGTAATAACTGCATATATTTTAGCAAATAATTATTTTGAACTTTATATCAATGGCAAAGTTATAGCCAAAGACAGGGTTCCTTACACAAAGTATAATTCTTCAATAATTAAATTTAAGGTAAAAAGGCCTTTTAATGTTGCTATAAAAGCTATTGATTGGGAAGAAGAGTTGGCACTCGGTCGTGAATCTAATAGAGGAAAAAATCATTCTGTTACAGAAGGTGGAATAGTTTTTGTTTTTAAAAAGGGCTTAAGAGATATTATTGGGGTTAGTAATAATACATTTAAGGTTCAAAATTATTACACTTCGCCTGTTGAAGATTTGACGAAATTAAGAGAGTATGGAGTAGTAAGGGATAGTTCGGAAATTAAGTTAAAAGATATTAGTGATGAGTCTTCTGGTTATGCTGTTTTTTGGGATGAACCAGCGGATGTGTTTGATGTAGATTTTGATGATAGCAAATGGGCGAATGCTAGTGAGTATACGACAGAAGAACTTAGTATAGACGCTTTGCCAGCTTACAGCAACTATAAAGAAGTTTTTGATAATCCTTCTTTTGATGCGAGATTTATATGGACTAATAATCTTTATTTGGATAACGAAGTTATTATTAGAGGTATTGTGAAATAGTGAAGAAAGATAAGAGGTTATAAAATGAATTATCAGGATTTGATAAAAGAAAAGCATTCAGTGCGTGAGTATAAAAGTAAAAAAATAGATTCAAAAATTATAAATGAAGTTAATAATTTTATGAGTGTTTCAAAAAGTTTAGTAAGTGATATTAAAACTAGATTTGAATTTGTTGAGAACAATGGTGTTTCTAAAAAACTAAATGGAATATGTGGATATAAAGGGATAATGATTGATGCTCCACACTATGTTTTAGTTTATTCTGAAAAGAAGCCATATTATATTGAAAATGGTGGATACTTAGGCGAGTTAGCTAGTCTTAAACTTTTTGAAAGAGGACTTGATAGTTGTTTTATAACATTTAGTGATGGTTCTAAGGTAACAGAAATACTAGGCATAGAAACTGATTTGGAATTAGTTGCTCTTTTAGGTTTTGGATATGGTAAAAAGAGTAAAAGTATATTTGGTTTTACTAAGACTGGTGGAAATTATTCTAAGGCTAAATTTGGACTTGATGACAATACAAAAGAAAAGTATAAACTTACAGAGTTAGTATATGATGGAAAATGGGGTGTAGAAGCAAGCTATGATATGTTGGCAAATAGAATGCTTGAAATGCCACTTTTCTACTCAAGACTTGCTCCTTCATCATATAATAGACAGCCTTGGAAATTTATATTGGATAATGACCGTATAATTTTAGCTATGGAAAAAGGAAATAGTTCTTATAATGATGCTGTTGATGCTGGAATCCAAATGTTATACTTTGACCTTGTAATTGCAGAAACTTTAATGGAAATTACTTGGGTTATGGGTGAAACAGAAGGCGATTATGGTGTGCCAGATACTCATGAAATAGTCGCTTTTGCGAGAATTTAATTAGAAAAAATAATTTGGGTATTTTCCCTTAGGAGAAGGATTTGGAGACAAAACAATGGCGAGAGTTGCTTATTCCTTATGAACAAGCAACTAAAGAATTAAAAATAAAGTTTGAAGGAATATCTAGTGAATATAAAAGACTCGGTCAGTATTCACCGATTGAGGATGTTACTGTTAGAGTAAAAAAAATATCAAGTATTTTGGAGAAAGCTAAGAAAAAAGGTATTGGACTAAGTCAGATAGAAGATGAGATTGAAGATATAGCTGGAGTAAGAATAGTTTGTCAGTTTGTCGAAGACATAGATACTATTGTGGAACTGATAAAACAGAGACGGGATATGGAAGTTATATTCGAAAAGGATTATGTAAGTAATGTAAAGGTTAGTGGATACAGGTCTTATCATATTATTGTCTTATACCCAGTTAATACTTCTCAAGGTAGTTCTACAGTACAAGCTGAAATACAGATTAGAACCCTCGCCATGGACTTTTGGGCGACTATTGAGCATTCTCTAAATTACAAGTATGAGCATAATATTCCAGAAGATATTAGGAGAAGATTGGTAAAAGCTTCAGAAGTGGCAAATCAGTTGGATAAAGAGATGACTAAGATACGTACTGAGGTTGTAGAGGCTCAAAGTATGTTCAGGGAGAAGTCGGTTATTATCAATGATATTTTAAACAATATTAGGAATATTAGTAAGATAAATAATAATAGTGTTGAAGTAGTTAAAATTCAAGAAGAATTTTACAATTTGTATGACTCTGGGGATTTTGAAAAATTGAAAAAATTTAGCAATAAATTAGATAAGATTGCAGAGAATTATAGGGCTCAAAGTATATATTATTAGTAGGAGAAATAATGTTAAAGGATATAGATGCTGTCATATTTGACATGGATGGAACTATAGTTGATTCCATGTGGGTATGGGAAAAAATTGATATAGATTATATAAATGGTAGAGGTTATGAAATACCAGAGGATTTTCATAGAAGAATAGAAGGTATGAGTTTTACAGAGACTGCTATATATGTAAAAGAACGCTTCAAACTAGAAGATGACCTTGAAACAATAATAGCAGATTGGCACGATAAGGTTCGTAGTTCTTATGAAAACGACATTGAGATGAAAACAGGTGCTATTGAATTTATGAAAATGTTGAAAAGTAAAGGCATTAAGATGGGAATTGGCTCTAGTAATTCAAGAGAACTCATTTCTGTAATAGTCAAAAAATATGGTCTAGATGAATATATTAGCGCTATAAGTACGAGCTGCGAAGTTGGGAATGGAAAACCAGCACCAGACGTATATTTAAAAGTCGCTAAGGACTTAGGTGTTGACAGTAAGCGTTGTCTTGTTTTTGAAGATGTTCCAAATGGAATAAGGTCAGCAATAAATGCAGGCATGCGTTCTTGTGCTATATATGATGATTTTTCATCAGATTATGATGATGAAAAAAGGAAATTAGCTGATTATTATATTAAAGATTATACGCAACTTTTGTAGGAGATTATAATATTGATAAGAAATATGTTGAAAGATGTTGAAGCAGTTATATTTGATATGGATGGAACCTTGGTTGATTCTATGACTGTTTGGCATGAAATAGATATTGAGTACGTAGAGAGTAAGGGCTTTGAGTTTCCTAGTGATTTACCAGAAACTATAGACGGAATGAGTTTTTTAGAGAAGGCTCAGTATATTAAAAAACGTTTTAATCTCGATGATAGTGTTGAAACTATTATGGAAGATTGGAGAAGCAGGATAAGGTATCTTTATAGGAATGAAATACCTATGAAGGAAGGAGCAAATAAATTATTAGACTATCTTTTTGATAGAGGTTTGAAGATGGGGATTGCTTCGAGTAATTCATCTTCACTGGTAAATTTGGTTGTTGAAACACAAAATTTAGATAGGTATATAAGTGAAGTAGTAACAGCTGGTGAGGTTGGTAAGGGGAAACCATCTCCTGATGTATATTTGGAAGCGGCAAGGCGTCTTGGAGTGGATCCTAGTAAATGCCTAGTTTTTGAGGATGTTCCCAATGGAATAAAGGCAGGTAAGAGTGCTGGTATGAGGGTATGTGCTATATATGATGATTTTACAGCTGATAGTGATGAGCTAAAAAGAGATTTAGCAGATTATTATATAAAGGATTTTAATGATTTGTTTTAATATTTGTATTTGATAAAAGTATAACATAATAAGTGTTATATTTTTTTATATTTTTTACTTGTAAAGTTATGATATTTTTAGTATATTATCTTTATCGGAGGTAAATTTTGGATAGAACATGTGTAATACTAGATGCAATGGGTGGAGATAATGCGCCTAAGGCTATAGTAGAAGGAGGGCTTTTAGCTCTAAATGAAGTAGATGTAAAAATCGTTTTTGTTGGAGATAGCGAGAGGATAAATGCTTTACTAAAGAAATGCAATTACGATGAGACTCGTGTTGAAGTAGTTCATGCTAGTGAGGAAATCACGAATGATGAGGCTCCAGTAAAGGCTATTAGAAGGAAGAAGGATTCTTCGCTCGTCAAGGGTCTTAACCTTTTGAAAGAAGGAAAGGGAGATGCCTTTATTTCAGCAGGAAGTACAGGTGCGGTTCTTGCGGGTGGAACGTTTATTGTAGGAAGGATAGAGGGGGTTTTAAGACCAGCTCTAGGAGTTTTTCTTCCGACAGATAAGGGTGCTAGCTTACTTATGGACTGTGGGGCGAATGTAGACTCTAAGCCAGAATATTTAGTTCAGTTTGCTAAAATGGGAGCTGCGTATTATGGTAGTGTTGCGGATAAGGATAATCCAACAATTTCATTAATAAATAATGGGTCTGAAGCAAAGAAGGGTAATGCCTTATGTAAAGAAACATACAAGTTGTTAGATGAAGATGATAGAGTTAATTTTCAAGGTAACGTAGAGGCGAGACATATTCCAGAGGGCGTTGCGGATGTATATGTTTGTGATGGTTTTGTAGGTAATGTAATTCTTAAATTGTATGAAGGATTATCTCGTTCTCTTTTTAATCAAATAAAGGGTGCTATAAAATCTACGTTTATTTCAAAAATAGGCGGACTTTTAATAAAGGGTTCAATGAAGGAATTGAAGAGCTCTTTGGATTATAGTGAGTATGGTGGAGCGCCTCTTTTAGGTTTGAATCAATTAGTTATGAAATGTCATGGTAGTTCGGATAGAAAATCTATAATGCATGCTGTAAAGCAATGTAGTAGGTTTGCCGATAACAGAGTAAATGATAAAATTAAACAAAATATTTTTTAGAAAGATTTGAGGTGAAAGTTATGAATGAAATGAAAATTTTAGAGATTATATCTGAGTATACTAATTATACAGCAGATCAATTAAATGAAGATATGCTTTTTGATGATGATTTAGGTATTGATAGTTTAGACCTTGCACAGATAATAATGTCAGTTGAAGATGAATATGATGTAGAACTTGATGAGGAAGTTCTTGAAGGCGTTCGTACTGTCGGAGATGCTATGGCACTTGTAAGAGAAGCTGATGAATAGACTTTAGATATATATTTTTATGCTTAGTTCATTAAATATATTCATATTTTAGATGCAGGGAAGCTACTTATTTGTGGGTGGCTTTTTCTGTTGCTATATTTTAACTTTTTAATATTTTTTTTAGATTGTTATTTTATATTAGAGATTAGATGCAAGTTATTAAAAAATATGTTATGATACATATGTAGCTTGAAAAATCAAATTTAATACTTGTGATTTCTTAACATAGAAAATGCAATGTACTTGATTTTTTGGTGAACAATAATCGTTTCAACACTAAAAAGCTTGATAAGCTTTAAGCGAATAATATTTGTATAATGTGATGAATGCGAGATGAAAGATTGATTCTTAACTTTTAAAGAAGATAAGTAATAATCTCTCTCCTTTAAAATTATGAATTATTTAAAAGTTTTTGAATAAGTGTTTTACACTGAAAGCAGTGCTAGTAATTTGATTGCTAGTACTCTTTTTTGTCTTTATGCTTAAAAATTACGTTATACTAAACTAGTTTTATTATCTTATTTAAAAGGATATTAATGTTAAATCTAAAGTTTTGTTTGACTTTGAGAGTAGAGTATTAAAAATAAGTTTAAAATGCTAAGTTTATAGACTGGATATATTAATTGTATTGATTTTATTTTTATGATAAAATAACACGTAGTATATTTTTTATAAATATTTATGATTAGCAGTACATTAATACTTGTTTTATATACAAGGTATTAGATTTTGAGGGTTATCATTGGGGGCGGTTAGATGATTGAACTTAAAAAAGTTAATTATTTATTTTCAATAGTTATAATATTAACATTTTTATTTATCATTGCAATTGGAATTATCGGTACTAAATATGACCCTGATTTTTATGATGTTTGTGGTAAAACAATATATAAGTCATCTAATTTTGCATTCTATTCTTTGGATTCATCTTTTAGTGAAAGTGATTTTCACATAATCAATTCAGATATAAATAATTTTAGCTTTAGTTTTGTGCCTAGGGCGCTTTCTGATGGAACGTTATCTACAATAGGGATATATACTTCGTATATGTCGTATAAAATATGGTCTGGTGACGAAGTATTATATTCGTATTGTGGAAGTCATGATGGAATTGTTAAGAGTGGCGCAACTGAATTTGCTATGATTAGAATTCCTGCAAAATACATTGGGCAAGAGGTACATGTAGACTTTAATTTAGAGGTCGTAAAATTAAATAAAAACGAATTTCATATTCTTGTTGGTAAACAAAGGGATATATGGAGACATATATATTCTGAAGAATATTTTGATTTATTGGTATCATTTTTTGCCTTTATTATAGCATCGATGATGGTTAGTTTAGGTATATTATCTTTGATTTTTAAATTGAATTCTAATAGATATTTAATAGTTGGTATATTTATTTTCTTTTTAAGTATTTATGTGTTTTTGCAAACCAAAAGTGTCTTTGTGCTTATTAACAGTCCGATAATGGTATATTTCTTAGATTATATAGTTGCTTCTTCTTATGTTGCTAGTCTCGCTTATATACTTTATTCAAGTGTAAGAGGTAAAAATTGTTATATAGGTAAAATAATATATGAATTATTTCTTATTAATATAGCGGTTCAGTCTTTGTTGTCAATAACAGGGGTTTCGGAATATATCTATTTTAGAGAGTTTAGTTTCTCTTTGGTTATAGTTCTATCTTCTATTATGATGTATATATTGTTTATTAAACGAGATCCAGATTATCCCTTTAAAAATGAAAGTGATAAGGAAAAGTTAATAGCTTTTTCAAGCTTGATAATGTTTTTGGGCTTGTTTATTGGTTTGATTATTTATATCATAGAGATTTCAAAAACTTATTTTATACCTGCATATTCATCCCTTTTAATATATGTGATGATTCATCTGTTTGTTTCGCTAGATACTTATAGCAAGGATTATAATAAATCCAAGAAATTAAAGCATTTTATACAAGCGGCTCTTTATGATAATTTAACTAAGGTAGGTAGCAGATATTCATTTGACACTGACGTTAAGGAATTGAAGGGCAATCCAAATAATTATAAAGATATAATTTTAGGATTACTTGATGTTAATGATTTGAAGTATGTTAATGATGGATATGGTCATGATGTAGGTGATAGGGTTTTAGTTGATATGGGTTGTGTCTTACAATGTTTTGAGGAAGAATATTTAGCTTATAATTCTAAGGTTTATAGAATAGGTGGAGATGAGTTTGCTATTATTTTATTTGATGCAGGTGAGAAAATTTTCAATGAGGTAGAAGATAAGTTAAATTATTATTATAAAGAGTATTTGAAGGATAATCCAGATAGTTTGTTGAAATTTTCATATGGTTTTGGGTATGAAAAGCTAAATGATGATTTTGATTTTGGTAAACTAAATAAAAAAGTAGATTTAAAAATGTTTGATAATAAAAAGCGTTCAAAAGAAAATGATTTGTATTAATAATTGGAGATTTTATGAAAGATATATTCAAAAGATATATTAAGGATACTAATATAATAGCTATTGTAAGTGTATCAATATTAATTATTGTTCTTTTTATTGCTTCAAAATATGATGTTGATATAGTAAATAACATTGAGGAAGAGAATGATGATAATATTGTAGAGATTTCAGAAACCAAGGTATATAATTCTAGCGGCGATGTTATAAATGCAGAGTTACCTTTTAGCTTGCCTAAGGGTAAGTACTATATGCTTATAAGTCAGAAAAAAACAGATAAATACACACCAGTATATTTTAAAATAACATCTATAAATACAAAATTTAAGCTTAGTTTTGGACAAGATGTAATTTTTGAAAATTCTCTTGAGCCTAAACTTCAAAATTTGTGTTTTCCATCAGTAAATATGATTAGAATACCTGATAAATACGATGGTAAAGAAATTAAGATATCATTTGAAAGTGCTGATAATATATCTAGATATATCAGTATTCCTAATGTATATATTGGTTCTAAAAGAGGGCTTATACTTAATACAAGAATTATTGATAGCATTGAATTGATAGTTTCAGGGATAATTTTCTTGCTTGCATATATACTTATTTTTGCAAGTGTTATTTTGTACAAGTCTAAGGCTAACCAATATCAAGTTTATTATGTAGCTATTTTTTCTATTGCGATGAGTATATCAAGTGCGATAAATACAAGTTATATTAAGGTCTTATTCCCGAATAGCATTTTTTTATATTACTTATACTATATATTGTTTACAATAATGCCTATTTCATTGCTTTTGCTGCATTTTTATCAATTGGTTTTAAACGAGTCATCGAAGTGGCGTATTAATTTAATTAAATATGCTATTTATATTTCGTCATGTGTGGTTGTTTTAGAGATGCTATATATTATGCTTAATTTTAATAAAGAGATTACGCTATATATATTTGTTATAATTAATATAGTTTTAAGTGTTATATGTGTACCCATAACGTTGATTAAATTAGATGGTAAAAATTATAATGATAGATTAATATTAATACTTGCTATGATTCCTATTATCTTAATATATATTGAAAAGCTAGGACTTTACTTGCATTTTAGAACGACTATTTCTGACATGAGTTATTCAGCAATATATGCTTTGATTTTTTTAGGTATTTATTTATATATTGCTTTGACTGCGTATTATAAGAGTTATAAACAGCTAGAAATGAGTGTTTATTATCAGAATATAGCTTTTGTTGATAGTTTGACAGGTGTCGGCAGTAGGTATGCTCTTGATAATAAAATTCAAAGTATGAAAGCTAGGAATAATAATAGGTTTATTATAATGTTTATTGATGTAAATTCCCTTAAGTTGATAAATGATAAGATGGGGCATGAAGTTGGTGATTTGGTTTTAGAAAGCTTGGGTAAAATTATTATTGAAGCTGAGAGTGTTTTTAATAATATAAGTGCATATAGGTTTGGGGGCGATGAATTTATAATAATTATTAGTAAGTGTAAAAGTGGAGTTGCAGATAAGTTGAAAAAGTATCTTAAAAATAGTGCGAAGAAGCTTAGAGACTCTAAAGAAAAGATTCCTATTAGCTTGGCGATAGCATATGATGAAGTTGTAATAGAAGAAAATATGGATATAGAGGATATTATTAAAAATGTTGACAAGAAGATGTATGAGGATAAGCAAAATAAGGAAAAAGCCTTGTGATAATTTTAAGGTAAATTTTTATTTTAAATAATTAAAAAAAATCAAAAAAAATGTTGACACATAAGTTTAAATATGATAAATTATATAGGCATTCGATTTACGGGTGTTATATATGGAGAGGTGTCCGAGTGGTTTAAGGAGCTGGTCTTGAAAACCAGTGATCCCGAAAGGGACCGTGGGTTCGAATCCCACCTTCTCCGTTTTAAGAGCACACATTGGTGTGCTTTTTTTAAAAATTAGTAGATTTGGAGAAATACCCAAGTGGCTGAAGGGGCTCGCCTGGAAAGTGAGTAGATCGTTAATAGCGGTGCGTGGGTTCAAATCCCACTTTCTCCGTAAAAAAATGGACCCAAGTGGGTCTATTTTTTTTACGGAGAAAGTGGGATTTGAACGGAGCGTATAGGAAGAGTGCCAGTGGCACTCTTTTAGCGAGTGGCGAGCGACGAAGGAGCGAGATAGCGT